>ENA-OWXD01000143-OWXD01000143.1-human-gut-metagenome-genome-assembly--contig:-NODE-143-length-24949-cov-8.49438_pt1 | contig 24949 bp, 25 predicted proteins | sample MGYA00249244_ERZ652055 | MGnify/ENA primary metagenome ERZ652055 (study PRJEB26925, sample SAMN05827059) | human gut metagenome | biome: ENVO:2100002; feature: ENVO:00000062; material: ENVO:00002003...
TCGTCCACACCGCAGCCCTCTCCAACACGCAGGTCTGCCAGCAGCATCCGGAGGAGTCCTTCCGGGCCAACGTCCTGCTGCCCGAGTGGGTGGCAGCGGCGGCAGCGGAGACCGGCGCAAAGCTGCTCTCCTTCAGCTCCGATCAGGTCTACGCAGGGGTACAGCAGCCCGGGCCTCTGGCTGAAGCGCTGCCCCTTTCCCCCGCCAATGTCTACGGTCGGCACAAGCTTGAGGCTGAGGCGCGGGTGATGACCCGCTGCCCGGACGCCGTGGCGCTCCGTCTGCCGTGGATGTACGATCTCCCGGGCGGTCGGCTGCCCATCCGGGGCAATCTGCCGCTGAACCTTCTGCAGGCCGCGAAGACCGGCGAAGTGTTGCACTTTTCCCGCCGCGACCACCGGGGCGTGGGCTATGTGCGGGAGGTCATCGCAAACCTTCTCCCCGCGATGGCGCTGCCCGGCGGCGTCTACAACTTCGGCAGCGGGAACGACAAGGATATGGTCGATACTGCGCTGTATTTCGCACACCTGCTCCAAGTGGATGTGCGCATCGAAGAAACGGACTTTATCCGAAACCTCGTGATGGACGGGCAAAAGCTGCAAGAACATGGCATCGTGTTCCGGTCTACGCAGGGGGCATTCCGGCAGTGCCTTGCAGATCACGGGACGGACATTTGATTCCAAAACAAAAAATCATCTGCAAATGCTTCTCTCGGTTTTTCGAGTCGGAGCGGCACTTGCAGATGATTTTATTTTTTACAAAATTCCGCTATGCAGAAAGCCTCTCCCCTTGGGAGAGGTGTCATCGCTTGCGATGACGGAGAGGGCAAGGAAGTTGACCGAGAAGCACACACATAGCGATAATATTGCTATAACAAAGGCCAAAAATCATGCTGTGCACAGCGGCTCTTTCGAGCCGGGCTTGCCCTCTCAGGCGCTTCGCGCCAGCTCTCCCAAAGGGAGAGCCTGTCAGCTTACTCCCACAATCTCGCCGCCACCAGCTCCAGCACACTTCCGGCGATGCAGCGGGCTTTGTCCGAGATGAGGAAGCAGTTTTCCAGCTCCTCGCGGCGGGGGTCCACGTCGGCCACCTTGAAGCCCATCGTGACGGGATACCCGTCCCGCAGCAGGCCCCGCAGGATGCCCCCGATGCAGGTCGTGACCGGGGTGCGGGTGCCGTCAAAGGCCTCGATCTCGGCGATGACGTCGCCCGGCTCCACAACATCGCCGATGGCGCGCAGCTCATGGAAGGTGCCTTCCCGCGCCGCGTGGACGACCCGCTCTGCGCTGTAGCCGCCGATGACGCCGGGGACGCCGGTGTTCGGGACGGCGATGCCCTCCCGGATGATGCGTCCCAGACGATGGCCGCGCTTGGTCTCCACCACGAAATCAACGTCCTCCCCCGCAGTGAAGCCCGGGCCGAGGGCGATGGTCAGCGGGGCCATATCCCGCGTCGTGCCGAGATTTCTCTTCGCAAGGATGGCGTCCACGACAACGGCGGGCCGCACCTGCGGGATCAGCGCTCCCTTCGGGTCCACCATCACCGGTACATCGCCGCGGCACCAGACGACCACGGCCTCGTCCAGCGTCTGCACGAGGGTGGCACGCATCCCTTCTACGACCGCCTCGCCCTCATAGACGGCCTCGCTTACCGAGACCTGACGGCGGATGGCGGCGGGCCGTTCCGCTTCCAGCACGAGCACCTTCAGCCCCGCCGACCACAGCCGGTGGATGGTGCCGGTGGCAAGGTCGCCGCCGCCCCGCACAAGGATGACTTCATCACGCTTCATCGCTCTTTTCCTCCTTGAGCAGCTGCAAAAATACCTTCATGGAACCGCCGCAGGCTGCAAGCGCCGCGTCATCCTCCCGTGCGCTGGCCGAATACTCCGCCAGCTGACAGGGTGAGGCCTCGCCTGCCTGCATTTTGGATGCAAGCTGTTGGATGCGGTACTCCATGATGCCGCCGCCCACGCTGCCGACGCATTTCCCATCCGGCAGCATCAGCATCTTTGCGCCCACATCCCGGGGGGTCGAGCCGTGGCGGGAAACGATGGTCACGAGGACGGGGGGCGTCTCCTGCCCGGCGCAGACGTCCAGCGCGTTCAACAGGGCGGGCGGGAAGCCCTCGGTCTGCTGACGGCTGTTTTTCAGTTGGACGATCTCGGCGAGGATGGACAGGGCGATCTCCGGCGCGGTCTGGCCCCCGATGGCAAGGCCGATGGGGGCATGGAGACCCTCGACCCGCACGGGGTCGGCCCCGGCCTCGGTGAGCTGACGCCGGACGAGGGCCGCGCGGCTCCTGCTGCCCAGCATACCGACGTAGGCAGATCGTTTTTTGCATATCTCCGTGAGGCATTCCACGTCGAAGGCGTGGGCACGGGTAGCTACGACAAAGTAGGTCTCCGCGCTGCCCTCCATCCGAGCGAGCGTCTCAGCGTAGGGGCCGCAGAGCACCGTTTCCGCCCCCGCGCGGCGGAGGGCGTCGGCGTAGTCGGGGCGCTCCTCCAGCCCGGTGACAGGCAGGCCCAGCATGACGGCCAGCCGGACGACGCTCTCGGCCACATGGCCTCCGCCGCAGAGGACAAGCCGGGGCGTACCGCCGAACTTTTCCACGAAGACACGCACGCCCTCCAGCGTCAGGAGGCCGCTGGCTCCGCACCCGGCCAGTGCCGGGAGATTCCGGGCCAGCAGACCCTCAGGCTTCGGGGGCCAGACCGGCACACCCTCACAGAGTAAAAGCCGCTGCCCCTGCTCGGGGCCTTCCAGCACAGATGCCAGAATATGCTGGCCCTGTGTGGTGCGCAGCGCTTGTGAAAACTCACGAATCGACATAGAACTTCTCCTTATGGAGTTTTATTGCATGACCGGCGTTGCGGCGTCGTAGCCTGCACCGGCCAGCCGGGGGTTCCAAGCCTCCCAGTCCTCCGGCAGCATCCGCCAGCCGAGGCCGCAGCCCGCCGTGATCTCGCCGGGCAGCGGGATGATGCGCCCCGGGATGCCCCGGGCGGCGCACTCCTTCTCCCAGCCCATCGCGCGGGCGGTTGAAGCAAATGAAAGCACGATATATTGTCTCTTTTTCCGCATTTCACAGTTCCTCGGCCAGCTGACAGACCGCCTCGGCAGCCTCGAACACCTCGGCCTCGGTGTTCTGATGGGAAAAGCTGAACCGCACCAGCCCCTGTTCCGCCGTGCCGAGGGCCTTGTGGATGAGGGGGGCACAGTGCGCCCCAGCCCGGACGCAGAGCTTATAATCCTCCCAGAGGATGTCAGCGGCGCGGGCAGCGTCCTCCTCGCCAAAGTTCAGCGAGACGATGGGGGCGCGGTCGGCCTCGGCGAAGCTGCCGTAGACCTTCACGCCGGGGGCATGGACGATCCGCTCATAGAACAGGTAAGTCAGGGCCAGTTCCTTTTTGTGCAGAGCCTCGACGCCCTGCGACAGGATCCACTCCACCCCTGCCCCGAGGCCTGCGAGACCGGGGACGTTCAGAGTCCCCGCTTCCAGCGCCGTGGGCATCTGGGACGGGTGGGCCTCATCGAAGCTGTGGATGCCGCTGCCACCCACCACAAGGGGACGGACGGCGAGGCCGGGCCGAACATACAATCCGCCTGTGCCCTGTGGGCCGAGCAGTGCCTTGTGTCCGGTGAAGCAGAGGACATCCACCCCCAGTGCCTGCACGTCGATGGGCCGCGCGCCTGCGGTCTGGGCCGCGTCCACGATAAGCGTAAGACCGTGCTTTTTCGCAAAAGCGGAGACGAACGCAAGGTCGGTCAGGTTTCCGGTCACGTTCGAGGCGTGGGTCACGGCCACAAAGCGGGTGTTTGGGCGGAGAAGCCGTTCGAACTGGTCGCAGCGCAGCCGCCCGGCGTCGTCCACCTCCACGAAGCTGACCTGTGCCCCCTGCTCCCGCAGGCGGTAGAGGGGGCGCAGCACCGAGTTGTGCTCACAGACCGTCGTGATGACATGGTCGCCGGGGTGGACAAGACCGGAGAGCGCCGTGTTCAGCGCCTGTGTCACGTTGGCCGCAAAGGCGATGCAGTCGGGGCTTTCGGCATGGAGAAGTGTTGCAAGAGCCTCCCGGGCGCGGTAGACGAGGCGGGCTGCGTGAAGGGTCGGCTCATGGGCACCACGGCCCGGGTTTCCCCCATGGGCCAGTGCATCCAGCACAGCCTGCCCCACGCAGGGCGGCTTCTGAAGGGTAGTGGCGGCGTTATCAAGGTAAATCACGGCTTGACCACGTTCCCGGCAGTGAGCATTTTTTCTGCAATGACGTACATATTCGTCACGCCGCCCACGGCCAGCTGCTCGGTCAGGCCGTAAAAGTTCAGGCAGGTGCCGCAGGTCAGGATCTCGACGCCCTCGGCCTCCAGTGCCTTGAGGTCATCCAGCATGGGCGAGCCTGCACAGGTAAGGTGAGCGCCGCCGTTGTAGAAGAGGATGGTCTTGGGCAGCTTGTCCTGCTGAGTCAGCGAAAAAACGAAGGCCTTCAGCAGGGTCTTGCCCAGCTCCTCCGCACCCTCTCCCATCTTGTCGGACGCGATGGCCACTACCGTGTCGGTGCGGGCGTCGGGGGTGCAGACCGGGGCTTCCGCCTCGGCCTCGACCGGCTCGCCCACCGTGAGGAGGACGCGGTATTCCCGCTCGCCCAGCTTCTCTGCGGTGGACTGGCAACCCTTCTGTTTGGCCATTTTCGTCAGGTTCTGGACGGCGATCTCATTGTCCACCAGCACCTCCACCTCGCCTGCGCCAGCCAGCGCGGCGATGGCTTTCTTTGCCTTGACCACGGGCAGCGGACAGGCGTCTCCTCTGGCATCCACTCTCAGCATGATTTTTCCTCTCTATCGTACGTTTTATCGCAAGGCTAGAAATTAGCGCAACCGTAACAGCATATCTGCGATATGCAAACCAATGTTGTTGCCGTTGCATTAAAAAATTGGTTTGCTATATTCCGGATAAGACACCAATATCTCGGTGTCCTGTCTCTCTGTGATCTCGCCCACGATGGCTGCGGGCAGGCCGACCCCCTTCAGTTCTGTCTCGAGCGGAGCCGCGTCCTCCGGCGCGACCGCCAGCAGCAGGCCGCCCGAGGTCTGAGGGTCGAAAAGGATCTCCTCCATGGCGAAGGGCACCCCCTCGAACCGGACGAAGGGGCCTGTGTGGTTGCGGTTTCGCTGACCGGCGGCGGTAAAAAGACAGTCGTCCGCTGCCTGCCACGCACCGGGCAGGACGGGCACGGCACTGGCGTCGATCCGGCAGGACAGCCGCCCGCCCATCATCTCGTGGAGATGGCCGAGGAAGCTGAACCCGGTGACGTCGGTGGCGGCGTGGACGGCGTACCGGCGGCTGCATTCCGCCGCGGACTTGTTCAGGGTCGTCATGGAGGCCACCGCAGCGTCCATCGCGCCGGGGGCGGCCTCGCCCACCCGGTTGGCGGTGCAGATGAGGCCGACACCCAGCGCCTTGGTCAGGATGAGCTTGTCGCCGGGCTTTCCGGTGTCGTTGGCGGTAAGGCGGCGGGGGTCTACGAGTCCGGTGACGGACAGGCCGTACTTCACGCCGGTGTCGGCGATGGAGTGCCCTCCCGCGAGGATGCCCCCCGCTTCGGCCACCTTTTCCGCGCCGCCGCGCAAGATCTCGCCGAGGACGTTCAGGTCCATGCTCTCCGGGAAGCAGACAAGGTTCAGCGCGGTCTTCACCTCGCCGCCCATGGCGTAGACGTCGCTGAGGGCGTTCGCCGCTGCGATCTGCCCGAAGGTGTAGGGGTCGTCCACCATGGGCGGGAAGAAGTCCACCGTCTGCACCAGCGCGATCTCGTCGGTGATGCGGTAGACGGCGGCGTCGTCCCGGCTGTCATAGCCCACCAGAAGGTTCGGGTCCGGCTCGCCCCGGGGCAGTTTTTCCAGAATATGGCTCAGAACTCCTGCGCCGAGCTTGGCGGTACAGCCGCCGCCCGTGCAGAAGATGATTTTATCCTCCTGCGCCATCAGGCCCTCTCTCCTTCCTCAAAATGGGTCAAAAATCCCGATACATTGTAGGTTTCTTTCAGAATCGCCAGCGTTCTCTCCCCCGCTGCGCGGCGCGGGGCGTCGTCGGCCTGATTGAGGATGACATAAAATGCCCGTGTGCCGACATTCTTTCTCCCGCCTGCGCCGCTTGCCAGCAGCTTTGCCAGCCGCTCAGGCGTCAGAGAGGCTTCGGGCGGCACGCCCAGCAGGGCGCAGGCCGCATCCAGCCGGAAGCAGACCTCCGCAAGGGGCCTGCCCAGAGCCGACAGCCCGGCCACGGCCAGCACGATGTCGCTTTCGGGCAGGAGCACCGGCTCATGGGCCGCCGGGGCCTTGCAGGGGTGATGCTTTGCGCCGTCGGCTTCGAGAAGGACGGTATCGGCCCCGGCCATCCATCCGGACAGGCCGGGCGGCTGGGTCAGCTTCCCGTTTTCGGCGGGCGAACCCGCCACGGCATAGGTCCCGGCCTGCCAGAGGGCATCCCGCGCGGCCTCATCGGGGGCGTAATTCGCGCTGGGGCGCTGGATATGGGTGGTGGTGGAGACCAGCACCCTCTGCCCCTCGGCAGCGCAGAGGCGGGCCATCCCGTAGAGAAGCGTTGTCTTTCCGCCGCCCCCCACGAGGGAGACGACATGGCTCTTCTCCCGCAGGAAGGGCAGCGCTTCGAGGCCGTTCATCAGACTTCGCCTGCTTGTTCGGCCACAGCCATGGCGACCTTCTCGGGGGTGATGGGCAGCTCGTAGAAGCGGGTGCCGATGGCATTGTAGATGGCGTCCGAGATGGCGGGCAGCGGGGTGTTGATGACCACCTCGCCGATGGATTTCGCACCGAAGGGGCCGTTCGGCTCATAGCTGTTCTCGAACTCGACCCGGATATGGCCCACGTCGGCGCGGGTGGGGATCTTGTACTGCATGAGCGAATTTTCCATGGGCCAGCCCCGCTGGTCGTAGGTGATGTTCTCGGTGAGGGTCATACCGATGCCCTGCAGCAGACCGCCCTCGGCCTGCACACGGGTAAGGTTCGGGTTGATGGGGGTGCCGCAGTCCACGCAGGCGTCGAACTCCAGCAGCTTCACCTCGCCGGTCTCGGTGTCCACCTCTACCTCAGCCGCGCCCACCATATAGGGCGGAGGCGACAGGGGCGACATATGGGTCTCCGTGACCTCCAGCGGCACATCGTGGCCGAACATGGAGGCCGTGGCGATGTCGGCCAGCGGGACGCTCCGGGCGGGGTCGGCAGAGACAAACACCGTCTTACCGTCAAATTCCACGTCGCTCTCCTCGCAGCCCAGCAGCTGCGCACCCAGCTTGCAGATCTGACCGCGCAGCTTCAGGGCGCACTTTTCGACGGCCTTACCGGTGATGTAGGTAGTGCTGGACGCATAGGAGCCGGAGTCGTAGGGGGAGGTGTCGGTGTCGGCACCGTAGACGGTGATGTCGTCCATGCCGCATTCCAGCACCTCGGCGGCGATCTGGGCCAGCGTGGTGTCACAGCCGGTGCCCATATCGGCAGCGCCGATGAGGAGGGTATAGAAGCCCTCATCGTTGATCTTCAGGGTGGCGCTGCCCACGTCCATGCCGGAGATGCCGGAGCCTTGCATCGCCATGCCCATGCCGACGGCACGGATCTTCCCGTTGCCCATGTCGCGGCGAGGGTACTTTTCGTCCCAGTTTATCATCTCGTGGACCTTCGCAAGGCACCGGTCGAGGGCGCAGCTGGTGTTCACCGCGCCGTAGTAGGCGGGCATGACCTGCCCCTCCTTCACGATATTCATTTCCCGGAGCTTGAAGGGATCCATATGGAGCTTTGCGGCCAGCTCGTTGACGGCGGATTCCACCGCAAACAGGCCCTGCGTCGCACCATAGCCCCGGTAGGCACCCGCCGACATATGGTTGGTGTACACCACATCATAGGTAAAGCGGAAGGCCTCGGCCCTGCCGTAGAGGGGGATGGATTTATGTCCCGAAAGGCCCACCGTCGTGGGGCCGTGCTCGCCGTAAGCGCCGGTGTTGGAGAGGGTGTAGAGGTCGAGGCCGCGGATGGTGCCGTCCCTGTCCGCGCCGAGGCGGAGGTGGATCTCCATCTCGTGGCGGGGGGTGGAGGCGATCTGGCTCTCCTCCCGGGTGAAGATGAGTTTGGAGGGCTTTTTGGTCTTCCACGTCACGAACGCCGGGTAGACCTCACAGACGGCGGTCTGCTTCGCGCCAAAGCCGCCGCCGATGCGGGGCTTCGTCACCCGCACCATGGACTTCGGGATGTGGAGGGCGTTGGCGATGATGCGGCGGGCGTGGAAGACGATCTGGGTCGAGCTGAGGACGTTCAGACGGCCATAGAGGTCGATGCTGCAATAGGTGCGGAAGGTCTCCATCATGGCCTGCTGGCAGGCTTTGGTGTGGTAGACATGGTCGATGACGATGTCACAGTCGGCCAGCACCCCGTCGATGTCGCCGTCGCTGCACTCGTCGTGGGCGCAGAGGTTGCGCTTGTTGTCCGCGCCCACGGGGCACAGGCTCTCCCAGTTGTCCTCGGGGTGGACGAGGATGGGGTTGTCCTTGGCGGTGTGATAGTCCAGCACCGGCTCCAGCACCTCATAGGCGACCTTTATCAGTTTCAGCGCCTTATCGACGCATTTGTCGTCCTTGCCCGCCACGATGGCCACAACGTCGCCCACGAAGCGGACGTGGCGGTCGATGAGGAGGCGGTCGTAGGGGCTGGCCTCCGGGTAGGTCTGGCCTGCCTGCGTGTAGCGGCGGGCGTCCTGCGGCACATCCTCCCATGTAAAGATGGCCTCGATGCCGGGCACCTTCTTGGCCACAGCGGTGTCGATGCTCTTCACGATGGCGTTGGCGTGGGGGGAGCGCAGGAGCTTGACGATGAGGCAGTCGGCGGGGACGAGGTCGTCCATATAGACGGGCTGGCCCGTCACCAGCTGCATGGCGTCCTTCTTGCGGAAGGGTCTGTTGACCGTATTCATTCTGCCGCCTCCTTCTTGGCTTTTTTCCATGCGAGGAAGTTCTGGATGCCCCGCAGCTGGCCCTCATAGCCCGAGCAGCGGCAGAGGTTTCCGGCGAGATATTCCTTGATCTCCTCCTCGGTGGGATATTCCTTCTCCCGGAAGAGGGCGAGGGCGTTCATGATGAAGCCCGGGTTGCAGAAGCCGCACTGCTCTGCGCCCTGATCGGCGATGAAGGCGCCGAACTCGGCGGCTTCGTCCTGCAGGCCCTCGAGGGTGGTCACTCTGCGGCCGTCGGCCCGGACGGCGAGGACAGAGCAGGACAGCACCGGCTTGTCGTCGAGAAAGACGGTGCACAGGCCGCAGTTGGAGGTCTCGCAGCCCCGCTTGACGCTCAGGCAGCCGTGGCTGCGCACAAAGTCGATGAGCAGCGCGTCAGGCGCAACGTCGGCGGTGAGCTTCTTATTATTTAAGGTAAGTGTGATCTGCATGGTGTTCCCCTTCCTCAGCCTTCCAGACGGCAGACGGCGCGTTTGGTCAGCACGCCGGCCAGATGGCGGCGGTACGCGGCGCTGCCCCGGATGTTGCTTTCGGTCTTGATGTCTGCTTTCACCTCAGCGGCGAAGCGGGCGGCGAAGGCCTCGGCGGTCTCCCCTGCCTGCGGTGCGGCGGTGTAGAGCACAGCCTTGCCCGGGCGTGCGCCGAGGGCGGCGCGGATGCTGCCGTCGGCAAGGCGGGCGGCGGCGCAGGTCAGCACCGGGAAATCGGTCTGGCTGTTGCGCACCGACTGGTAGCAGAAGCGGGCGTGCTCCTTCGGCACGAGGACCCGCACGAGGATGTCCCGGTCATAGGGGCGCTGGGCGTACTCCGAAAGAGGCACGACGCCGCCCTTGTACAGCTCCACCGAGGCGTTCAGCGCAAGGAAGATGGTCAGCATGTCCGAGAAGCCGAAGCGGCTGTAAAGGCTGCCGCCCACGGTGGCGAGGTTGCGCAGCTGGACGCCCACGATGTGGCGCACCGACTCCCGCACTGCGCCCTCGGTGTAGGCGGCGAGGCCCTCGTGCAGCTCGAGCTGGCGCAGCGTCACCATCGCACCGATGGCAAAGCCCTCCTCCGTCTCCTCGATGGTATCGAGGCCGAGGCCCGACAGGTCGATGGCAGTGCCCACATTGATGTTCTCCATCTTGAGCCAGATCATGCCGCCGAGGACACGGTTCTGCTTTTTCTGGTTGAGTTGCCACGCCTCCTCGAGACTTTCGGCCTTTTTGTATTCCCGAATGGTCATCATTTTGCTGTTTCCTCTCTTTTTTGGCCTTTTGCTTTTATTCTATCACAAAATCCGCTATAATGCCACTGTAGCGATTCAACTTTTCCATGCAGGGGAGGACGGGACGATGGAACAGACGAAGCAGGCAGCGGTGGGCTGCGTCATCATGGCGTCGGGGCGGGCGGTGCGCTTCGGCTCGGATAAGCTTCTGGCCGACTTCGGCGGCGCGCCCCTCATCGCCCGGGCGCTGGCCGTCACGGCCTCCCCCGCCCTTGCGGCCCGGGTGGTCGTCACCCGGTCGGCAGAGGTGGCGCGTCTCGCCCGGGCGGCGGGTGCAATGACCGTCCTCCACAGCCTGCCGGGCCGGAACGACACCGTCCGCCTCGGCCTTGACGCGCTGCTGGGCGAGTGCCCCGGCCTCGGGGGGTGCATCTTCCTGCCCGGCGACCAGCCGCTGCTGCGGCGGGAGAGCCTCGAGGCCATGGTGCGCGACTTCCACGCGCAAAAAGAAACAGAACGGGTCATCCTCCGTCTGGGCTGGCGCGCCGGGGGCGCAGAGCCTCTGCTGGGGAGTCCCGTCCTGTTCGGAAGCGGTCACTTTGACGCCCTGCGCGCCCTGCCCGAGGGCAGGGGCGGCGGCGTAGTCATCCGCCAGCACCCCGGCTGCGTCCGGGCCGTGTACGCCCAGAGCGCCGAGGAGCTGGAAGATGCGGATACGGTGGAGCGCTTAGAGGCGCTGAAGCGTTTCCTCTGAGCCGTCCAGCGCCTTTTTCAGGTTTGCCAGCACCTTCTCGCTCAGCAGCACGAAGGCCTGTTTGGTGCGTCCGGCCGAGACGCCCGGGCTGTGGACGTTGGGACGGGCGAAGAAGCCCTCGCTCACCGGGCCGGCGGCGGCGTAGGTGTCGCAGAAGAAGTGGGTGCCGGGCTTGTCCAGCCATGCTTCGAGGGCGGCGGAGTCGAAGCCGGGGCCGATGGAGGTGTTGAAGAGGACCTTGCCCTCCCCCAGCGCCTCAAACTCCGGCCTGCCCAGCAGCAGGACGTTCTTGTTCAGGCAGGTAAAGACCACCTCGCTGTCCCGCAGAAGGGCGTCCAGAGGCTTGTACTTCATGCCCGCAGCCTCGGCGTCCGGCTTGCGGCTGCGGCTGTAATAAGAGATGTCCGCGCCGAGGAAGGCCAGCGCGTCGGCGATCATCCGGCCCGAGACGCCCAGACCCACGACGCCCACCCGGAGGCCGAAGATCTCCACCGGCTCGTCCCGGAGCATCGGCATCCCGAAGCCGTGGAGCAGGCCGGTCAGCTCGTGGAGGACATATTCCACCACGCCCCGGTCGCCGTAGTCCCGGATGCCCAGCACCCGGATGCCCTTTTCCCGGGCAAAGGCGATGTCCACGTTCGCGCTCTTCTCGGAGTAAAGGCTGCAGCACATCCCGATGTAGCGCAGATCGGGGCAGCGGGCGATGACGTCCCGGCCCATGCGGGAGGTATAGCTCAGGAGCACCGCGTCGGCGTCCCCGATGCGGCGGACGATCTCGTCCGCATCGGCGGGGACGTCCCGGAAGAGCACGACCTCCCTAGCGTACTGATGCAGGGCCTCTTCCGCCGAGGGGATGAGGCTGACCGGCTCGATGGCGACCAGTTTCTGGAACATAGCGCTTTCCCTCCTTATTTAATAGAAGCAGACCGGCGAGGCGAGGTTGCGCAGCAGGGCCACGGCGCTCCACCCGGCGATGGCGCTGGTGGAGGAGCAGATGTCCACCACAGCCTTGACGCCCTCGATCTCAGCGGTGATGCGGTGGTCGTCGCCCACCCAGCCGGGGACGGAGTGCATGGTCACGCCGGTGACGTCCGGGCCGGTGGTGGCCAGCGAGGTGGCCACGGCGACATTCACCCGGCGGGGGAAGGTGGCGATGGCCTCCTTGGCACTGCCGGTGAAGACGGTGGTCTTTTCGGTGTCGGTCAGCAGATGGTCGGCCCAGACGGGGGTGTTGCGGAAGCCCTTCGCGCCGGTGTGGGTCTCGATGCCGGCCTTTTCGTCCAGCTTCTGGGCCTCAGCCATGAGGGTGACGGTCTGCAATACGTCGAAGCCGCCGATGGCACCGCTGGCCAGATGCACCTTGGCCCCGCCCTCCCGGGCCGCCTGTTTGACCTCCTCGTAGAAAGCGAGGTCGGCGAACGCGCCGATGGACAGCACCACGAGGCTCACGCCCCGGCGCAGCACCGGCACCGCCATGGCCCGCACCGCCTCCACCGAGGCTGCCTCCACGATGTACTCCGGCTCCAGCGCCAGCAGGGCGTCCACGTCCGCGCAGGCCGCACAGCCCACGGCGGACGCCGTCTTCTCTGCCGAGGCGAAGGTGCGGCTGGTGACGCCCACCAGCTCGTAGTCCTCCAGCAGGCCCCTCTTCCACGCGTCGGCCACAATGTTTCCGAGGAAGCCGCAGCCCACGATGCCAAATTTCGTTTTCATGATACCATTCTCCTTTTTCCCGCCCAGTCGGCGGGTTTTTCCTTTTCCAGTATACCATGTCTGCCCCGGAAAAGCAAAAGTGGCGCTTCTTCTTCGCCAAAAGGCATTCTTTTGGACGGATCTTCTCCATTCACGCAGGAAACAGGGCGATTCGCGCAGGTTTTCTTGATTTCTTTCCGCAGATGTGGTACATTCAGGACAGTCAAATGTTCCCTGTTTTTACCATTTCTTTTCACCATTCAAAGGAGGTTTTTGTATGCTGTCTTATCGTAAACTTGCGATGCGTGTTCTGGGTCGGCCTCTCTATACGGGGGGGGGTAACGATTCACCCCGTCCGGCCTCTCAGCGGGCAGCGGCGTTTGTCCTGACCGCCGCTCTGCTGACCGGGGCGGCCTTCCCCGCCTTTGCAGGCACCTATTATATTGAGGATGGCGACATCGTCATCTCGGCAGGTACCGAGGCCGGCACCAACAAGGTGGAGCAGACCGGCAAGGATACGGTCGACAACGATAAGGACACCGTCATCACAAATCATGACAAGGACACCGCTTCTTCCAACACCGTGACCATCGACGCCAAAGACGAGGACGATAAGGTAGAGGTCACGCTCAAAGATGTAAACATCGACGCCAGCAGCGGGAGCGAAGCCGCCGTGAGCGTGACCGGCAAGGGCGATACCAATATCGAGCTGGATGGCGACAACGAGTTAAAGGGCGCCTATAATCGCGCTGGTTTGGAGCACAACCAGACCGTAGACGGTGAAGGAAATGTGACCAGCGGCAAGCTAACAATTCAGGATGAGAACAACGATGGCAGTCTGAATGCCACCGGCAAAGGCTTTGCTGCTGGTATTGGCGGCGGTAGTAAAAATGCCGGTCAAGTCACCATCACTGGCGGCACGATTACTGCTACTGGTGAAGACGGAGCCGGTATCGGCGGCGGTCAGGGAAACAAGGGCACTAATGCCGGTAACGCGGACATTGAAATAAGCGGTGGCACGATTGAAGCCACCGGTGGTTATGCTTCTGCTGGCATTGGCGGCGGCAATTGGGGCGACGCCAATATTAAGATAACTGGTGACGCAGTTATTAAAAGTGCTGTCGGCGGTGGCGGCGGTGCAGGCATCGGCGGCGGTCAATGGGGCAACGGTACTGTGACTATCTCTGGTGATTCTAAAATTGAAAGCGCCTTGGGCGGCGGGATGAGTGCCGGTATCGGTGGTGGCGCTGTCGGCAACGGTACTGTGTCCATTTCTGGCAATGCCACTATTGAAAATGCTCAGGGCGGCGAAGACGGTGCTGGCATTGGCGGTGGCTATGGTTATGGCCAATCCGGCACAGGCGATATAACCATTGAAGGAAACACTACCGTAAACGCTACCGGTGGCATGGGTTCTGCTGGTATTGGTAACGGCACTGATGCTGGTGGCAATAACGGTCAAATTACCATTCGCGGTACAAAGGATTCTTCTCCTACTGTGAACGCTACTGGCGGTATTGCCGAAGAGGATGGTCAAGGTTACGTCGGCCCCGGTGGTGCAGGCATCGGCGGCGGCAGTACGACAGACAGTGAATATACCCCTGTCACCCCCCAGATCACCCTTGAGGGCAAAGTGACCATCGTTGCCAAGGCGGGCAAGGGCAATGCCGCCATCGGCGACATGAACGGCGAGCAGGAGTTCTCCGGCCTTGCTGAGGGCAGCTCCATCACCCGTTACGACTCCGAGGGCAACGATATTTCTCTCCCCGGCGACAAAGTGTCTGTCACGGAGACTTCTTCCGGCGGCGGCTCTGCGGACGCCTCTGTGCAGGAGTCGGTCTTCCCGGGCCTCGTCGTCACCGACAAGGACGGCCAGCGCATCTCCTATACCAGCATCCGGGGCAACAACGTCCTCTCTATCCGCGTCGGGCGGTTCACGGCCTCCCTCCGGGCCTCGCTGGCCACCCTGCGTCAGCTGCGGGCTGAGGGCATCGACACCATCACCTTCCAGACCATCCTCTGCTCCACCACCCTCTCGGTGGACGAGCTGCTGGCCATGGGCGGCGAGGACGCCGAGGCTGTCCTGACCCACCGGCTCACCGCTTCCAGCCTCACCGTGGGCTGAGGCGCTCTTGTCCCCCGATTCGTTTTGTGCTACACTATGGGCGTAGAAAAATCACACGCAAATCGAGGGAATAGATACTATGGCTGGCGATCTTCACACCCATTCCACCTGCTCTGACGGCTCTGTGCCCATCCACCGTCTGCCCCTGATGGCAGCGCGGCTGGGCCTGAGCGCTCTGGCCCTCTCGGACCACGACACCATCCTCAGCGCACAGTACGCCTACAACCACCCGGTGCAGGACGGCGTGCGGCTCATCCCCGCCGCCGAGCTGACCGGCTACGACTTTCAACGGAGCCACCGCGTCCACATTCTGGCCTTCTGGCCCGACCCCGACAGCCCCGCCCTGCGGCGGCACTGCGACATCATGCGCCAGCGCCGCAACGAGTGCGCCTTGCAGAGCTGCCGGGAGATCGAGGCGCTCTACCCCCAGTTCCGCACCGAGCAGGCGTTGGAGTACGCGCAGGACAGCGGCGTCCTCTTCAAGAGCGGCATCATGCAGGCGCTGCAGCAGCTGGGCCTGTGCGACGGCATCTACACCGGGCTGTACCATGAGCTGTTCGGCTGGGAGCCTCGGGGCAGATGCCTCCACTCCCCCGCCTACCCGCCGGTGCGGGAGGTGCTGGCCACAGCCAGAGCCTCCGGGGCGGTGGTGGTGTTCGCCCACCCGACGGTGTACAAGAGTATGCCCCTGCTGCGGGAGCTGGTGGCCGAAGGGGCCATCGACGGCATCGAGGTGGACCATCCCCGCAACAGCCCCGAGGACAGGGCCGAGTGCGCCGCCCTCTGCGCAGCCCACGGCCTCATCGTCACCGGCGGCAGCGACTTCCACGGTGCAAACCACGGTAAGCCCCACCCTGTGGGGGCCTGCGTCACCGCCGACGACCAGATCGCGCGGGTGGAAGCGCTGGCCCGCCAGCGCCGGGGCGGCACACTGTGACTGGGTCACATTGACATTTTCTGCCCTGCGGGTGTATAATACGACTGTCAATCGGCCATAGAGAGAGGATGTATGAATATGAGCAAGTCTTTCAGCTACCCCAACAAGGGCACCTGCTCCAAAGAGACCCACATCGTGCTGAACGATGACCACACCATCGAGTCCATCGAAGTCGTCGGCGGCTGCAACGGCAACCTGAAGGGCATCAGCCGCCTGCTCAAGGGCATGAAGGCGGAGGACGCCATCGCCCGGATGGAGGGCACGACCTGCGGCCCCCGTCCCACCAGCTGCCCCGACCAGATCGCCCAGAACCTCAAGCGCGCTCTGGCGGAGCTGTAAAAAGCGGTCTTCGCGCCGGAATATCGCTGTACAAGATCGCCGGGAGCTGCCCGATAGCACCCCCGGCGATTTTTGATGCCGCATTACTTGACTTTGTCAAGTTAATGTGCTATACTGCATTCCATCCTGGATAAGAAAGCAGAAGAAAGCGAGCTGAGCACATGGAGCCTTATACCGTATCCTCCCGCATCCTGACCCTGCACAGAGCCTTTGCCGCTTATACGAGCCAGCGCCTGCAGGAGCTGGGCCTGAACTTCGGGCAGATGTATTTCATCCTCTATGTCGGAAAGCACCCGGACTGCACCCCCTCGGAGCTGACCAAGGAGCTGCATCTGGACTGGGGACACTCCCAGCGCAGCCTTGTCAAGCTGGTCGAGGACGGCTTTCTGACGAGGGAAAAGCTGGGGCGCAGCTACCGTCTGCGGCTGACTTCGCAGGGCGAACAGGCCTTTATGGTCTGTCACCGGGTCTTTGCCGACTGGGACGCGGAGGCGCTGAGCGGGCTGACGGCCCCGGAGCGGCAGCAGCTGCTGGCCCTCCTGCAAAAAGCAGCAAAAAAGAAAGGGTGAAACGATGTACGAAACGATTTTAAGCCCCGTTGACTATGGCGGGCTGCGGCTGAAGAACCGCATTCTTTTTGCGCCCACCACCTTCGGCCTGTCGGACGAGGAGACCCTTGCAAAATACCGCGCACTCGCCGAGGGCGGCTGCGCCATGATCATCGTCGGGGATGTCCCGGTGGGCAAAAGCAGGTTTGAGAAGTCGCTCTTCGATGCCAAGGGCTTTGCCTTTTATCAGCAGCTCGCAGAGATCGCCCACGCCGCAGACTGCAAGCTCTGCGCCCAGCTCCACCAGAGCGACTCCGACCTGCTGGCGATGCTCAAGTACCTTCCCGCCCTCCTGACGAAGAAGCTCACCCCCGACCAGCTGCGGGAGAAGTTGAACGAAGCCGTCGGCCCCTACATCACCAAGCTGCCCAAGCGCAAGCTCCAGAACATCCTCGACGGCTTCGGGAAAGCCGCCCTGCTGGCCAGACAGGCGGGCTTCGACATGGTGCAGGTGCACGGCGACCGGATGTGCGGCAGCTTCAGCTCCGCTCTCTTCAACCATCGCACCGACGAATACGGCGGCAGCGCAGAGAACCGCGCCCGCTTTGCGGTGGAGGCCGTCCGGGCCGTCCGGGCGGCTGTCCCGGGGATGCCCATTGATTACAAGCTGGCCGTCCGGCAGGAGGACCCGCACTTTGGCAACGCCGGTGTGGCGGAGGAAGAGCTTTCGGTCTTCGTCCCGCTGCTGGAACAGGCGGGCGTCACCAGCTTCCATGTGACGCTGGCGAACCACTCGGCTCTGGAGGACACCATCCCCCCGGCCAGCCATCCCTATTTCGGTCAGCCGGGATGCTTCCTCAAGTTCTGCGACGAGGTGCGGCAGTATACCGCCCTGCCCCTCTGCGGGGTCGGCGGCCTGAACGACCCCGATTTCGTGGAGCAGCAGCTCGCCAGCGGGCGCATCCAGTGCGCCGCCATGAGCCGTCCGCTTCTGGCTGACCCGGACTTGGTAAACAAATTGAAAAACGGACAGGCGGCACAGATCCACCGCTGTGCCCGCTGCAACAAAAAGTGTCTGGGCGGGCTGATGGCCCATCAGGGCACCCGCTGCATCTACGATGCGCTGCGGGCGAAAGAAGCCTGAGCCGCCCGTACCATCATCATTTCAGAGAGCCAACGGCTCCAAAGGAGAAGCTATGCGCTACGCCATCGTATTCAGCAGCAAAACAGGCAACACGAAATTATTGGCAGACACCCTCCACGACAGTCTGCCGCAGGACGCCTGCTCTTATTTCGGCGCTCCGGACCCCGCCGCTCTGGACGCCGACACCCTCTATGTGGGCTTCTGGACGGACAAAGGCACCGCCGACGCCGCCATTCTGGAATTTCTGGAACAGCTGCACGGAAAGAAGGTCTTTCTCTTCGGCACAGCGGGCTTTGGCGGCAGCGAGGGCTATTTCAACAAGATCTTAAAGACCGTCCAGAAGTCTCTCGACCGCAGCAACACCCTCATCGGCAGCTTCATGTGTCAGGGCAAGATGCCTCTGTCGGTCCGCCAGCGGTATGAAGCGATGAAGAAGCAGCCCATCCATATGCCGAATCTGGATATGCTGATCGAGAATTTCGACAAGGCCCTCTCTCACCCGGATGCCGACGATCTGGCACGGCTGAAGCAGGCCGTCCGGTGACAAACAAAGCCCCCTTTCGGAGCGTTCCGAAAGGGGGCTTTGCTATGTTCCAGAGAAAGCGTTACTTCTCCTCCCGCGGCAGCAGGCAGTTGAGAATGATCGCCACAAAGGCGGCGGGCACGATGCCGCTCTCGCCGCAGATGAGCTGGACGAACTGGGGGGTGTTGGCGAGGATGCTGGCGTTGGCACCCATGCCGTAGCCCACGCCCAGCGCGACAGAAACGATGGTCAGGGTGCGGGGGGTCATCTTCTCCTTGGTGATGAGCTGGATGCCGGACACCACGATGGAGGAGAACATCATGACGGCTGCGCCGCCCAGAACGGCCTGCGGCATGATGGAGATGAGTGCGCCCAGCTTGGGGATGAGGCCGCAGAGCATCAGGAAGATGGCGCCGGTGGCCAGTGCGCCACGGTTGACCACCTTGGTCATGGCCACGAGGCCCACGTTCTGGCTGAAGGAGGTGTTGGGCAGGACGCCGAAGCAGGCAGCCACGGTGGAGCCGAGGCCGTCGCAGATGATGCCGCCGGACAGCTCCTTATCGGTGGCCTCGCGGCCCATGCCGCCCTCCATGACGCCCGAGATGTCGCCCACCGTCTCCACAGCGGTGACGATGAACATGATGATGACGGGCAGGATGGCGCGAAGGTCAAAGACGATCTTGACGGGCACCAGCTTCGGGATGGCGAACCAGCTGGCCTCGGCGACCTTGTGCCAGTTCAGCACCCATGCCTTGGTGAACTCCACGCCCTCGGCGGTGACGCCGGTGGTGGGCAGGACGAAGCCCATGACGATGGCGGCCAGATAGCCCGCAACGATGCCCACGAGGATGGAGGAGGAGCTGAGGAAGCCCTTCGTCCAGTGCTTGAAGAAAAGGATGACCACCAGCACGAAGAGGGCCAGCAGCAGGTTCTCCACCGAGCCGAAGTCCTTGGCCGCGTTGCCGCCGCCGAAGGAGTTGACGCCCACGGAGATCAGGGACAGGCCGATGGACAGCACCACCGTGCCCGTGACCACCGGGGGGAAGAGCTTGCGCAGGGGCTTGAGGAAGACGCCCAGCACGCTCTCGAACAGGCCGCCCAGAATGGATGCGCCCATCATGGCGCCGTAGGCCGTGACGCCGCCGCCCATGGTGGCCGCGACGCTGTTGAAGACGCCGAGGAAGCCCGAGCTGGTGCCCATGATGATGGGCACCTTGCCGCCGACCGGGCCGAGGCCGTACAGCTGCACCAGCGTGACGATGCCCGCCACGAACATGGCGTTCTGCAGCAGGCTCACCTGCAGGTCTGCAAACTCACCGCCTGCGATGCCGCAGGCGCTGGTGATGATGAGCAGCGGGGTGAGGTTGCCCACGAACATGGCGAAAACGTGCTGCAGGCCCAGCGGGACGGCGTGGCGCAGCGGCATCTTCGCCTCGAAATCATATGCCGAATTTTCCAGTTCAGCGCTCTTTATCATATCCTAGCTCCTTTGCTTTACTTCCGGGTTTTGTAACAAGCATAGAAAATTATAGCAGACCAGCGGCGGAAACGGTAGATGTTTTCGAAGTTTTTCTTCCTCTTTTCGTCATAAGTCGTACTTCTCCCGTTCCCCCTACACCCCCGGCACCAGCAGTCTTTGGGCCTCATCGAGGCGCTCTGTGCCCTCGGGCAGGTCGTTGGCGGCGAGCATCTGGCCCGGCGAGACGTGGTAGCGCTTGGCGATGGCGAAAAGCTCCTCCCCCGCCTGCGCGTAGCAGATGCGCAGCGACACCTCGGGGTCGGCGGGGGCCAGCGGGTCGCCCAGCTCTACCCCGCCCACCAGCGGCCACGTCTGCCGCACCAGCACTGCGCCCTCGGCCCGGACGGTGAGGGACACCTCCAGCGCACCGCCCGCGCTGGTGCACTGCACGTCCTGCACCGTCAGCCAGCACTCAGGGTAGGCTTGGGCGTCGGGCGGGAGGTCGGCGGGCAGGGGCAGGGCGTAGTCCAGCGCCTTTTCGTAGCACTCGATCTCCCCGAGGGTGTTTTCGGCGAAAGCCGACACCACGGCCCGGGCCGTCAGCGCGGCCCTCCCCTCGCTCCGCGTCAGGCTCACCGGCCCGAAAGAGGCAAAGCAGGCCAGAATGTGCGCGCCCGCATCGGGCAGCGGCCCGGACCCCCGCAGCACCGTCGTCTCATCCAGCGTACAGAGCAGCCCCTCGGTGGCGATGGTCTGGGGCGTCACCTCGGCGGCGAAGCGGGTGGAAAAGGCGTCGGCCACGCATTGGAGCTGGTAGGGACGCCAGCCGCTCAGCCGGAGCAGGGCGGTGGCCGTCAGGGTGGCGGAGGCGCTGCCGTCCTCGGCGGTCTCCCCCTCGGCGGCGGCAAAGCCCACCGGCGCAAGGGTGCACAGGCACTGGCAGTCCTCGCTCAGCCCCTCCACGTCCACGATCTGATGGAAGGGCAGCTCGGCGGTCTGGCTCAGGAGGGCGGCGTCCCCCTCGGCCCGCCACGCGCAGAGGGCGCGGAGGATTCCCTTCGCCACGGCCTTGCCCTGCATCCGCTTCAGCTCCCTCACCTCGGCGGTGCCGGTGATGTCGAGGATGGCGGCGGGGGGCTTGGGGAAGGTCAGCGCCCCCTCGATGGTGACGAGCTTTTCGAGGGTTGCGGCCCGCCGCACGCCCCCAAGGGTCGTCAGCTTCTGCTCGATGCCGCCCTCGCTGAGGGCCGTGATGACCTCGGTGGACAGCTGGGCGTGGACGCTCACCACCAGCCCATAGGCCCCCCGCACCTCGATGCGGCGGGAGTTGACGGCCCGGCAGTTGAGGTACTCGGTCTGGCCCTCGACGCAGGCCGTCCACGCGGTGGCCCCGAAGCTGGGCAGCTCGAGGGTCTTGGTGAAAGGCAGCTTCTGCTCGGTCTGGCACAGGCCCGCCCCCTCTTCGCCCTGATAATAGACGGTGCAGCGCAGATACCCTTCCAGCGTCAGCCGCCCGGGGGCCAGCTGCTTTTGCAGCACCACCGGCTGCGCGAAGCACTTGACGATGCGCTGCACCGGCGGCAGATAGTCCGAGATGAGAAGTTCGGTCTCAAGGGGCAGCTCTGCCTTGGCCGTGCAGTCCGCACCCGCCGCAGGCAGAACGTCCCGGAACACTTTCAGCTCCATGGTGATGCTCCTTTCCTGTCCTTGCTCTTGGGAAAGTGTATGCGGGCAGGAAGGGCGGTATGACGGAGCTGCACCTCCGAGCCATGCAGGTTATCTGGCGAAGTTCCAAAATATCAGCGTACCAACGCCATAAAACGAACTTCGCCAAGGTGGCGAACTTGTGCCCAGCTGGCGAAATAGGTACTTCGCCAATCGGGGGAACTTCGCCACGTTGGCGAACAACTAATATTTAACGATGTATCGTTTAATTTATAGGAACTTCGCCACTTGTTCCACCGCAGTGGAGCCGTATCGTGCAGTTGAAAAGGCTCTCCCCTTGGGAGAGGCTTTCGCTCACGGTCAGGCTTTCCTTCGTACAACCTCTCAGTCTGCTTCGCAGACAGCTCCCCTAGTAGGGGAGCCTCTGGCGAAGAGGCGAGGCTTTCCGGTATGCCAAGGCCTCCCCTCGATAGGGGAGGTGGCACGCCGCAGGCGTGACGGAGAGGTTTTTCCGCGGGCAGGCGCAAAAAGCCCCCCGGGCCTGCGCTCCGAGGGGGAAAAGCTTTCTTTCCGGAACAGGGGGTGTAAAGCAGGGCTTGGCATCACTCCCTACACATTACCACCAACCGTTCATTATCGTGACCATCGCGGCGTACTTATTTCCGTCTTTCTGGAATGTACCGGCGTATAGTTCAGCGTCATTTTTCTTGTAGTGGCTCAATTCATTTTCTAAATTAGAAGGATCCACCAGATAAACCCAATGGTAAGGATCACCAGAACCAGGCCCTGGGTCTATATATCTATCCGAGTAAATCGGCCTGTTATCCAGAGTAATATCCGCTGTCCCGTCGGGGGAGGTCAGCTCCATCACGTCCACCCATAACGCCTGTTTAGCCTGCACTTTGTCCTGCGTGATAGGGATAAGTGCGTCTTTAGCCTTGTCGTTCAACTTGTTGTCCGGGGTGAGCCATTCCGCGTCAAATTCTTTTGCCACTTTCTCAAGCGTCTCCTTGGCCCTGTCGCTTACTGTGGTTTCAGAAAGTTCCAAATACGCCTTGAGCGGCTCGAGCTTATTGTTAAGCTCCTCGGACTCCCTCACAAGGCCCTTTTCGCTGCCGTGGGAAGCGTTGCTGCTCCCGCTGCCAAAGAACCAGTCGTAGAGGTCCTCCAGCGGTGCGCAGGCGGTGAGGGTCGCTGCGGTCATCACGCCCGCGAGGGCGAGGGCAAGGAATTTTTTCCGTTTCATGGTCGTTACCTCCAATCGTGTGATGTGTTTCGGTAACTCTATTATAACTTGCCTCGCCGCCCCCCGCAAGTGTGATTCACGCAGGTTTCAGGCACTTTCACGCAGGTTTTGGGGGGTGAAAAAGGCCGCTTTACTCCAAGTGTTCTTGCAGCCAGCCCAGCAGACCGTTATAGTCCAGTGTTCCCGACGCCACGCGCAGGATCGTTTCGATCAGATCATCGTCTTCATAGGACAATGTGATCTGGTTGATGTCCAGAAAGACCAGCATCGCGTGCGTACCTATCCGCTTGTTGCCGTCGATAAACGGGTGGTTGCAGATCAATCCAAACCCCAGCCGGGCGGCCTTCTCCAACAGAGAGGGGTAGAGTTCCTGATCGGCAAAGGTCTGGAACGGTGTGCTGACAGCCGAGTCCAAAAGCCCCTCGTCCCGGATGCCATCCGATCCGCCGGACTGTCGGATCAGTGCCGAATGCAGCAGAAGTATCTGCCGTTTGGTCAACACCTTCATTTGGCAAGCTCCTCATAGACACGCTTGTTGCGATCCATCAGCTTCAGCGAGGAAGCCAGTACATCGTCGTCTGCTGCGGCCTGCATGGCATCTGCCTGATTGAACTCGTAGATGATATACCGGGGTGCGTTGTTTTTCAGGATGACCGCCGAGCCGAACTGGTCTACCAGACGCGCAACTTTGGAAAAATTCTGGTTGGCGACCGAGATGGGCACCATCGTATCCGTATTGATATTCATAACATCAGACTCCCTTCTGTCTTTAGTATACTCAAATCGTAGGATAAATTCAACCTAGATTTATCATTCCACTCCCAGACCGCAGAAAAAGCCGCCGCACCCCCGGTCTTCCCGGGCGGCACGGCGGCTTCTGTTTTCTTTAGTCCTGCGTTTCCTTTTTTATCCCGAACAGTCTGCGGAGCAGCCCCCTCAGACACTTGGGGCTTTTGAGCACGACCACCTGCATAGCGCCGACCACCTTTCTCTCGTTTTCTATGCCATTATAGGCGGGCGGGGCGCAGAATGTGACTCTCAGCTCAGGATCGGGCCATCCGGCACCGTCTCCACCACCACCAGCGCACCCTTCCGGGTGGAGATGGTGATGCAGTCCGAGCCGTCGGCGTACTCGTTGCTGACGCCGAGGGGGTAGCCTGCGGTGAGGACGGCGTCCGTCAGCTCGTAGAACGAGCCGCGCTCCGAGACGCCCTCAGCCCTGCCCTCCATCGGAAAGACGGAGAGGTAGAAGTATCCGCCCTTCGGGTAGCGGCGGGTCTCGCCGGGCATCACGAAGGTGATGCGGCTGCGCTCGTCGAGGAGCGTGGCCCGGACGCCCCGCTGCTCAAGGCCGAGGCCGGTGCAGAGGTTTGCCAGCGTGTGCTCGAGGCGTCTGCCGCCCAGCGCACCCAGCAAAAGCGCCTCGTCGAAGCCCTTCTCGGAGGCCAGCTTTGCCGCATATTCGGTGTCGGTGTCGTCCTTGACGTGGGGCAGGACGACGATGTCGTCCTCCTCCTGCGCCGGGCAGGGCGCGGTGTCGAAGTCGCCCACGATGATGTCGGGGCGGCAGCCCAGCGGCTCACAGTTGCGGTAGCCCGCGTCGCAGGCGATGATGGTGTCGTCGGGCCGCAGCGCCGCCGCCAGCACAGGGCTGACAGGGCAGGCCGACAAAATAACACAGCGGGACATTGATTTCCTTCTTTCTATGACCGGCAGGCTTGCCGTTGCCAAACCTCTCCGTCACGCCTTCGGCGTGCCACCTCCCCTATCGAGGGGAGGCCTTGGCATTCCGTGAAGCCTCGCCTCTTCGCCAGAGGCTCCCCTACTAGGGGAGCTGTCTGCGAAGCAGACTGAGAGGTTGTACAAAGGACAGCTTTACCGTGACGGAGAGGTTATCCCCTCGGCCTCTGCCATTCCTTCACGTCCTTGACCTCGTCGTACATGGCGCAGTAGCTGTCGTAGCGGGTCTGGGAGAGCTTGCCCTCGGCCAGCGCGGCCCGGACGGCGCAGCCCTTCTCCGAGCGGTGGGAGCAGCCGGTGAACTGGCACTCGCCGAGGTAGGGGCCGAACTCCGGGAAAGCGTGCTCCAGGTTCTCCTTGGGGATGAAGCCCGCCCGGCTGGCCTCGAGGCTGGCAAAGCCCGGGGTGTCGGCGATCCGCCCGCCAAAGGCTTCAAAGATCGTCACCTCGCGGGTGGTGTGGCGGCCCCGGCCCAGCTTCTGGCTGATGGCGGCGGTCTCCCGCTCCACATCGGGCAGCAGGGCATTCAGGAGGGTGGATTTGCCCCTGTCTCTT
>ENA-OWXD01000145-OWXD01000145.1-human-gut-metagenome-genome-assembly--contig:-NODE-145-length-24826-cov-10.8506_pt1 | contig 24826 bp, 18 predicted proteins | sample MGYA00249244_ERZ652055 | MGnify/ENA primary metagenome ERZ652055 (study PRJEB26925, sample SAMN05827059) | human gut metagenome | biome: ENVO:2100002; feature: ENVO:00000062; material: ENVO:00002003...
GTCCCCACCCTGACCCTCGACCCGGTGGAAGCCCCTGCGGAGGAAAAGCAGCCGGAGCCTGCCGAGGCTCCCGCGCCCGAGCAGCAGGTCAAACTGACCCCCGAGGAACAGGCGATGGTGGACTCCTTCGCCCAGAAGATCGACATCACCAACAGCCAGCAGGTGCTCCAGTACGGCTCTGCCTGCCAGAAGAAGATCGGCGACTTCTCGGAGGCGGCCCTTTCTAAGGTGTCCACCAAAGACCTCGGCGAGGTGGGCGGCATGATCACCGACCTCATCGGCGAGCTGAAGAGCTTCGACGCCGCCGAGGAGGAAAAGGGCATCCTCGGCTTCTTCAAGAAAAAGGGCAGTCAGCTCGACAGCATGAAGACCAAGTACAACAAGGCCGAGACGAATGTCGAGACCATCCAGTCTGCCCTCGAGAAGCATCAGGTGCAGCTGCTCAAGGACATCGCCATGCTGGATAAGATGTACGATCTGAACATGGCCTACTTCAAAGAGCTGAGTATGTATATCCTCGCCGGCAAGAAAAAGCTGGCCGATTTCCGCGCAAACGAGCTGCAGCAGGCCATGGATAAGGCCAAGGCCTCCGGCCAGCCCGAGGATGCGCAGAAAGCCCGCGACCTTGCCGACCAGTGCGAGCGGTTCGAGAAAAAGCTCTATGACCTCGAGCTGACCCGCACCATCAGCCTGCAAATGGGTCCCCAGATCCGGCTCCTGCAGAACAACAACTCCATGATGGCCGAAAAGATCCAGTCCACCATCGTCAACACCATCCCCCTGTGGAAGAACCAGATGGTGCTGGCGCTGGGTCTGGCACACAGCCAGCAGGCCATGCAGGCCGAGCGTGCCGTCACCGACATGACCAACGAGCTGCTGAAGAAGAACGCCGACGCCCTCAAGATGGGCACCATCGAGACGGCCAAGGAGTCCCAGCGCGGCGTGGTGGACATCGAGACCCTGCAGCAGACCAACAAGAGCCTCATCGAGACGCTGGACGAGCTGAACAAGATCCAGCGCGAGGGCCGCGCAAAGCGTGCCGCCGCCGAGCAGGAGCTGACCCGCATCGAAGATGAGCTGAAACAGAAGATGATGGAGATCCGGAGCTGAAATGGCAAACGCAGATTTTTCCAGACAACCGAATACGACCGGCGGCTTTGACGCTTCCAGCTACCGTGCCGCAAAGCCTGCCGAGGAGGAATTGCGGCTGACGCCCCTCCAGCAGAAGCTGGCCGGTCTTGAAAAGGCCCTGCCCGCCGCGCTGGGCAGGCAGGCCGTGGCCGTCATCCTGAGCATCGTGGTGATGCTGGGGTGCTTTGTCGGCTTTGGCGGAGCGAAGGTCCGGGCCAAGTACGCTGCGGCCAAGGGCTGGTTCTCCACCGGTGTGGCCGCAGACAGCGGCTATACCCTGAATGAAGAATTGACCACACGGCTCAACACCGCCGCCAACATCATCACCACGGCGTCCAATACGCTGGGCGCTGACAGCGCCGAGGTGCAGACGGCTCAGGCCGCGCTGGACTCCTTTTCCGCCTGCCTCGGGGCGGTGCAGTCCGACGGCAAGACCCACGCACCGGACTCTCTGAGCGTCTATACCGGCGGCAGGATGCATATGCTCTACCAGTCGAACGAGGCGCTGAGCACGGCCATCGGCCAGCTCTACGCGAAACTGCAGGAGCAGGCCGCAGACCCCATGAAGATGGGCGCGGTGCAGGGGCAGTACAGCCAGTTCAACAGCGCCCAGACCATCCTCAGCAACCTGCATTATAACGACGCAGTCCAGAGCTATCAAAGCGACGTCGGCGGCTTCCCGGCCAATCTGCTGGGCAGGCTGTTCGGCGTACAGGAGGTGGAACTTTTCGCATGAAGACGATAAAAACGCTCTCCCGCCGGATGGCGGCCCTGTTCCTTATTGTCGTGGTGAGCCTCACGGCGCTGGCCCCGGCAGCTTCCGCCGCCGCCATCCAGCTGCCCAGCCTGCCGAAGGACAAGTGCGTCGTGGACGACGCCGGTGTCCTGAGCGACAGCACCACCACCGAGCTTGAGACCATCAACGCACAGCTCTCGGCCAGCTGTGACGGTGCACAGATCGGCGTGCTGACCGTGGATTACACCGGCAGTTCCACCACCGAGGACTACGCCACAGCGGCCTTCAACGCTTGGGGCATCGGCAGCGCCAGCAAGAACAACGGCGTGCTCATCCTGCTGGTGATGCAGTCGGCCCAGTATGCCGACGGCGACTACTACCTGACCTACGGCGACGGCTTCCGCAGCACCATGCTGGCCGATCAGGCAAGCACCCTCGTGCAGACGATGGAGGACGACTTCGCCGCCAAGAAGTACGACGCCGCCGTCCTCACCTGCGCCACCAATGTGGCAAACACCATCGCAGAGGTCTATGGCGTCAGCCTGAACGGTGCCACCATTTCTCCCGACGGAAGTGCAGTCCCGAACCCCAGCCATCCGGCACACGCCTCTTTGGGAAACATCATCGGCGGGCTTTTTGAGCTGCTGGCTTATATCATCGTGACCATCGCCCTCTTCTTTGTCTTCATCACCCCCCTCGGCCACTCCTTTGGCTGGTACTGGGGTCCCTTCGGCTGGTTCGGCGCACGGCGGCGCAGAGGCCCCCGTCCTCCGCGCGGCCCTTACGATGACTTCGGCCCCGGCGGCGGTTTCTACGGCGGCGGTCCCCGCGGCCCGAGAGGCCCGCGCGGGCCTCGGCCTCCCCGTGGAGGCGGTTTCGGCGGCTTTGGCGGTATGGGCGGCGGCTCCGGTTTCGGCGGAGCTGGCCGCAGCGGCGGCAGCTTTGGCGGCATGGGCGGCGGCAGCAGCCACGGCGGCGGCGCAGGACGCGGACGCTGAACATTTTTTGATTTTGGATCGAACCACCAGCGCGGCAGATGCGATCTCGTATCACATCTGCCGCGCTGGTGTTATTTTTTGCCTCTTCCTCCTCCGCCCTTCCATCCTCCCGAAACCATGCCCTTCGGGAACTTATGCAAGATAACTGATATATTTCAATACTTTCTTTAAAAAACTAGGACATTTTTCATTTGCCGTTGAAATTTTGTGAGATCTTTACTATACTTTAGCCATCTTACGGAGCGCACCGCCTGCGAAGGGATGCATCCTTCAACCCGCACGAAGTGTAAGGAGTATTGTATCATGAAAAAAATCACTCGCCGTCAGTTTCTCACCTCTGCCGGTGCGACCTCTGCCGCACTGCTCCTTTCCAGCCTGCCTCATGCAGCAGCCGCAGACGAGAATTGCCTGCGCAAGGTCACTCCTGCTGCTACCAACTCCAACGACCTGTCTTGGGACATGGCAGAAGAGATCCTGACCCACATTTCTGACCCTGTATTCCCTGCCTACACGGTCAATGTTCTGGACTACGGCGCCGTCCCCAACGACGGCAAGCTGGACACCGCAGCCATCCAGCGCGCCATCGACGAGACCAGCGCCCACGGCGGCGGCACGGTCGTCATCCCTTCCGGTGTGTATGACGTCGGCGCCATCACCCTCATGAGCAACGTCAACCTGCATCTGGAAAGCAAGGACACCATCCTGCGCTTCACCCGGGACATCACCCCGGCCAACTACCCGCTGGTGTTCGCCCACTACGAAGGCTCCAAGCTGTACAACTGGAGCCCGCTGATCTACGCTTATCAGCAGGAGAACATCGCTCTGACCGGCAAGGGCACCCTCGATGGTCAGGCTGACAAGAACAACTGGTGGAACTGGTCCCGTACCGTCAACCCGGACGGCACCATCACTAAGCCCGGCAACAACGACGTCAAGCTGCTGCGCAAGATGACCGACAACGGCACCCCCGCAGAGGAGCGCATCTTCGGCGAAGGCCACTATCTGCGTCCCAACTTCTACCAGCCCATCGAGTGCACCAACGTCCTGATCGAGGGCGTCACCATCGCCAACTCTCCCATGTGGGAGCTGAACCCCGTCCTCTGCACCAACTTCACCGCCCGCGGCGTCACCATCGACACCCACGGCTACAACAACGACGGCTGTGACCCCGAAAACTGCAACTACGTCCTGATCGAGAACTGCTTCTTCAACACCGGTGACGACTGCATCGCCGTCAAGGCCGGCCGCAACCGCGATGGCCGTGAGCTGGGCGAATCCGGTCATCCCACCCAGAACCTCATCATCCGCAACAACACCTTCGCAGACGGCCACGGCGGCATCGCCTGCGGCAGCGAGATGAGCGGCGGCATCAAGAACCTGTTCGCAGACAACAACACCTTCGACAGCCCCACTCTGAACTACGCCCTGCGCTTCAAAACCAACGCAGAGCGCGGCGGCGCTGTGGAGAACATCTATCTGCGCAACTCCAAGGTCAAATCCGTCGGCAACGCCGTCGTCCACGCCACCATGCTGTACGATGTGGGCCGTGATGGTGATTATCTGCCCCAGTTCAAGAACATCACCATCGAGAACCTGACCAGCAGCGGCGGCGAGTACGGCATCTTCATGGAGGCCTTTGAGGAAGTCCCCATCACTGGTCTGGTGTTCCGCAATGTGAACATCTCCAACGTCGGCACCGACATCCGCGCTCTGAACTGGGAAGACCCCGTTATGGAGAACGTGACCATCAACGGCAAGACCTACCCCCGTCCCGTGGAGACCAAGATCCTCGGCGTTCCTGTCCCGGGCCAGCGCATTGAGGGCAGCTCCACCCTGCTGGGCGGCGAAGATACCGACCTGAGCAGCAAGTGGCTGATCTCGGACAGCGCCGACGGCGATTATCATTTCTTCCGCATCCGCCGCAGCTATGCGGTTCCCTCTTATCTGGCCGGAAAGTACATCAAGTTCGTCTCCACCGACCGGAGCGGCAATCAAGACACCAGCATCCCCTACAAGGTGCTGCGGAGCGCCGAGATCGCCGGCACCACCAATGATGCTGAGCTGCTGCGTGCTGCCTCCAAGGGTTACATCGACGAGAACGACGCACTCGACCTGAACCGCCCCATCACCAAGCGCGAATGCGCCAAGATGCTGGGCAAGCTGTGGAATCTGACCGCTCCGTCTGCACCGGTCACGATCTCCGACATTCCCGCAAGCGACCCGGATTACGGCGTCATCGCCGCTGTGGTCGAGGCCGGCATGATCGAGCTGAAGGACCCCACCAGCGCCATCGCACAGGGCACTCTGTACAACGCCGGTGTCACCAGCTCTGAAGGTGCAAAGCGCACCGCTTTCCTGCCCGATGCCACCATCGACCGCGACGAGATGGGCCACATCGCTCTGCTGTCCTGCGGCGTGCCTTACAACGAGACGCTGGGCACTCAGCCGAAGTTCGACGACGCCAGCCAGATCGAATCCGTGTACGAGGACAACGTGGGTGCCAGCGCCTACTTCGGCTTTGTCACCGCCAAGACCGGCAACAGCTACCTGCCCAAGGAAAAGACCACTCTGGAAGATCTGATCCGCATCGTGGAGCGCATCTCCGATTTCAACAACAAATAATTTTTTCAGCCTCCTCCTAACTCCTCCCCGCCGGAAGCATCCCGCGTGCTCCCGGCGGGGAGTTTTGTATCACTGCTGAAACGACGCACAAAAAGGGGCTGTTGCACAAGGATAAAACCCGGTGCAACAGCCCCTTTTTCTTGCTTTCTCAGCATAAATTGGTGTTCTAAAAATCAATATGTTTCATCCGGTTCGGTAGGTGCTGCGGTAATATCGCGGTAGAACGTGGCCCATGCAGCTTCCTCATAGGGGCGCACGAAGAAAAAACCAATGCTCAATGGGATTGCCAGCAGAAGAACAATGGAAATCGCCATCGCTTCCGAACCGGAGAAATTGTTTAGAAATAGGAAATAGCCGGCATACAGCGGCAGCGCACAGAGCAGCTCCCAGCCAATGAAGCTGAGATCCAGACAAAACAGCCGCCATTTGTTGCCGCCCATGATCCGCCGGGATTCTGTGATTGCTTCATTTGCGGTCAGCGAAGGATGCTCGGCCATGATGTAAGGTGTCATCGCATAGCTGTATATTTTCACGATTCCCGGAATCACCAACAGCAGCGACCAGAGGACGATGTACAGTCCCTGCAGGATCTTCATGCAGAAGCCATCCCACAGACGGTCTTTCTGCGAGAACAGATCCGAGAAGGCCGCATCCTTTCCATCCACAAGGTTCAGATTAAAACGAGCATATCCCAGCTGAACTGCACCGCCCACGATCAGTTGGAGGATCGCCCACAGGCCAATGCCGGCAAGCAGAACGGCAAGCAGCCGACCGCCGTTGGGCTGGGAGAACAGTTCAAAATGGATGTCCGTTCCCTGCTTGGAATTGGATGCGATGCTGTTGGAACTGCTCGAAATGGTAGCACCGAGCGCACTGGCGGCAATGCCTGTCAGAACAGCAGTTTTCCATTTTCCGCGCAGGGCATCGAGAGCGAGCATACGATAGTCGGCAGATACTTTCATAAAAGCAACCTCCTGTCTGAAAACGGCAAGGATGTGTGAAAAGGGAGATGATATGCCACTTTAATTTAGATACGTTTGAAGCGTTGAAAAAATTGCGACAGGAATGGAAAAAGCGGATAGTTCGATAGAATCTTTCGCTGATGACACCTTCAAGCGAAAATAACTCTGGCCTTTTTTTACTGAGCGGTCATCTTATTTGATGCAGGTAGCGCAGGGGCTGTAGCCTGCGGCCACAGCCTCATCGTAGCTGGAGAAGAGGATCTGATTCTTCTCCGCCGGGAGATTCGGGCAGCTGGGCAGGTGGAACTTTTTGCTGTTCACGTTGCCGATGTAGGCCTGCTGGGCGGTGCTGGACGCCGCCGGGTCGGTGGGGTTCAGCTCGGCGTCGGTGGCATAGTGCTCGGTGGCCACCGTGTAGTTCTGGCCGTCGCTGGACACCGTGATGGTTCCCAGAAGGTCGGTGCGGTAGACGTCCACGCCAGCATCCCGCAGGATGCTCAGGGTCTCCTCGTGGGGGTGGCCGTATTTGTTGTTGACCCCGCAGGAAATGATGCCCATTTTGGGCAGGACGGCGTTCAGGAAAACATAGCTCGTAGAGGTGCTGGAACCGTGGTGCCCCACCTGCAAAACGTCCACCTTGAGGTTCGCGCCGCTGGCCACAAGGTCGCGCTCGGCGTCGGCCTCCATATCGCCTGTCAGCAGAAAGCTGGTCGCGCCGTAGTCGATGCGCAGGACGATGGAGGTGTCGTTGGTTTCCTCATACTGGGCCACCGGGCCAAGCATGGTCACGGTGGCGCTGCCCAGCGCCCACTGGGTGCCCACCGTGGGCACCTCGACTTGGAGGTTCTGCTGCTGGGTGTACTTGACAAAATCCTTGAAGCACTTGGTGGAGGCCTCCGTCACGGGGCTGTAGACGTGGTAGGCCGGGAAGTAGGCCAGCGCAGCGGCCAGACCTCCCACATGGTCCTCGTGGGCGTGGGAGCAGAAGACGTATTCCAGCTGCTCGACCCCCTGACTCTGCAAGTAGGAGACGACCAGGCTGCCGTCGTCCACATTGCCGCCGTCATAGAGCATGAACTGTCCGTCGCACTCCACCAAGACGCTGAGGGCCTGCCCCACATCGATGAAGTGCATCTGGAAGGCGGCGTCCTGTCCGTCGGCCGGGACGGTCTGGGAGGCGGCAGGGTTCGGGATGAGGTCGGCGCTGCCGCCGGGGAGGGCGGATGAGGTATCACAGCCCACAAGGCCCAGCACAAGGGCCGCTGCAAGTGCCAGCGCCGCAAGCCGGCTCATGAGCTTTCGGGCGGTCACTTTTTCTTTTTTGAAGTTTTCCACGATGCGTTCTCTTTCTGTTGATTACTTTTCGGTTTGTGCGCCGGGGCGGAGTGGGGTGCAAAGCGTGCACCGGGGCTGGGCTGGCGGCCCGCCGGATTGCGGCCCGCCGGGCTGCTGCCCTGCGGCTTCGCGTTTTTGCTGCCCTTGCCTCTGGGCCGGACGGTATAGGTGCCGTCCCCGTGGATGGTCACGTCTGCGGCCTCCGCCCTGCGGGCCGAGCGCTGGACGGCGATGCGGCCCGCAGCGGGCACCAGCAGGGGGATCAGGTCCTCCCGGTGGGTCATCTTCAGCGCCTTGATGACCTTTTCCGCGTTGCGCGGCTCATAGTACTGGAGCAGGGCACGCTGCAGGGCCTTGCCCTCGGCGGTCTTTTCCACGAACACAGGCTTGAGGGTGTAGGGGTCGAGGCCGGTGTAGAACATACAGGTGCTCACCGTGCCGGGGGTGGGATAGAAATCCTGCACCTGCTCAGGGCGCATATGGTTCTTATAAAGGTACTCTGCCAGATAGACGGCATCCTTGAGGGTGCTGCCCGGGTGGCTGGACATGAGGTAGGGCACGAGGTACTGCTTTTTGCCTGCTTTCTTGCTCAGCTCGTAGAACTTGTCCTTGAACTTGTTGAAGGTCTCGATGGGAGGCTTGCCCATGTAGGCGAGGGTGTTGGGGGCGCAGTGCTCGGGCGCGACCTTCAGCTGTCCGGAGACGTGGTACTCCACCAGCTCCTTGAAGAAGGTATCGTCGGGGTCGGCCATCAGGTAGTCAAAGCGGATGCCGCTGCGGATAAAGACCTTCTTGACGCCGGGCAGCTCCCGGACGCGGCGGAGGATCTTCAGATAGTCGCTGTGGTCCACGATCATGTGAGAGCAGGTGGTGGGGGCAAGACAGTGCTTGCCGCCGCTGCACATACCGCGCAGCATCTGCTCCCGGCAGGACGGGAAGCGGAAGTTGGCCGTCGGGCCGCCGATGTCATGGATGTAGCCCTTGAAATCCGGCTCGTGGGTCATCCGCTCTGCCTCGGCCACGATGCTGTCGGCACTGCGGCTGGTGACGCGCCGCCCCTGATGCAGCTGGATGGCACAGAAGTTGCAGCCGCCGAAGCAGCCGCGGTTCTGGATGATGGAGAACTGTACCTCGCGGATGGCGGGCACGCCGCCCATGGCCTCGTAGATGGGGTGATAGCGGCGGGTGTAGGGCAGGGCGTAGACCTTATCCAGCTCCCAGCGGACGAGGGGCTTGGCGGGGATGTTCTGGACGAGGTACTTTTCGCTCTGCTTCTGGACGATGATATTGCCGCTGACGACATCCTGATTGTCCATCTGGATGCGGCAGGCCTTGGCGTAGGCCACCTTATCGGAGGCCACCTTCTTGAAGCCGGCACACTCCACATACCGCTCGGGCAGGTGGTCGAAGTCGGTCATGTAGCAGGTACCATCCACGTCGGTGATGCTCTCCACCGGCTCTCCTGCCGCCAGACGGCGGGCGATCGCCACGGTCTGGTGCTCGCCCATGCCGAAGCTGATGATGTCCGCGCCCGAGTCCTCGGCGATGCTGGGCAGGACGGTGTCCAGCCAGTAGTCGTAATGGGCGAATCGGCGCAGCGAGGCCTCGAGGCCGCCCAGAATGACGGGCAGATCGGGGTAAGCCTGCTTTGCAAGTCTGGTGTAGACGGTGGCGCTGCGGTCGGGCCGTGCGCCGCCCTTGCCGCCGGGGGAGTACTCGTCCTCGGCGCGGGGGATCTTGGCGACCGAGTAATGGCTGACCATGCTGTCTACGTTGCCGCCGCCGATGAAGAAACCGTACTTCGGCTTGCCGAACCGCTTGAAGTCCTCGCAGTCGGTGTAGCGGGGCTGGGCCAGCACGCCCACCTTGTAGCCCTCGGCTTCCAGCAGGCGGCTGATGATGGCGGTGCCGAAACTGGGGTGGTCCACATAGGCGTCGCCGCCCACCACCACAAAGTCCAGCTGTTCCCACCCCCGGGCCTCCATGTCGGCCCGGCTGATGGGGAGAAATTCGGTGTAATGTTCCATAGTTATCCTTTATCTCTTTTGTTAAACAATACCTGCCCGGCACGCCAGCAGCTTTTCTAACAGGGAAGCTGGCAAAACTGGAAGGCTTTGACTGAGCGGTCATTCATCCGGCTGATTCATCTGCATCTCCAGCCACTGCTGGCGGCTGATGAGGACAGCGCGGGGCTTCGCGCCCTCGTAAGGGCCGATGATGCCTTTTTCTTCCATTTCGTCCATGATGCGGGCGGCGCGGGCGTAGCCCAGCTTGCAGCGGCGCTGCAGAAGGCTCGTAGACGCCTGACCGGCGTCGATGACCACCTCCACAGCCTGCTTGAGCATCGGGTCGCTGCCGCCCTCCTCATCGGAGTCGGCAGAGCCGCTGCCCTTCTTGCCGTCCTGAATGGCGTGTTTTTCCATCGCCTCGATCATGGCCTCGTCGTACTGGACGGTGGCGCTCTTCTTGATGAAGTCCAGCACCCGGCTGATCTCCTCATCCCGCACAAAAGTGCCTTGGATGCGGGTGGGCTTGGGTGCGCCCACCGGCATAAAGAGCATATCACCCATACCCAGCAGCTTTTCGGCACCGGCACCGTCGAGGATGGTGCGGCTGTCCACCTGACTGGACACGGCGAAGGCGATGCGGCTGGGGATGTTGGCTTTGATGAGGCCGGTGATGACGTCCACGCTGGGGCGCTGGGTGGCTACGATGAGGTGCATACCGGCCGCTCGGGCCTTCTGGGCGATGCGGCAGATGGAGTCCTCCACATCCTTGCCGACCACCATCATCAGGTCGGCCAGCTCGTCGATGATGATGGCGATGTAGGGCATCTTCTCGAGGTTCGGGTCGTTGGCTGCCAGCTTGTTGAAGGATTTGATGTCGCGAACATTGTTCTCGGCAAAGAGGTGGTAGCGGCGCTCCATCTCCTGCACCGCGCCGCCCAGTGCGCCTGCCGCCTTGCGCGGCTCGGTGACGACGGGCATCAGCAGGTGGGGGATGCCGTTATACTCCGCCAGCTCGACCACCTTGGGGTCGATGAGCAGGAGCTTGACGTCCTCGGGGCTGGAACGGAAGAGCAGGCTCATGATGATGCTGTTGACACAGACCGATTTGCCGCTGCCGGTGCTGCCCGCGATGAGCAGATGGGGCATCTTGCACAGGTCGGCCACCTGCGCCACACCGGCGATGTCCTTGCCCAGCGCGATGCCCAGCGGCGAGGTCATCCGCAGGAAGCTCTGGCTCTCGAAGACGCTGCGGATGTAGACCGGCGTTTTCTTGTGGTTGGGCACCTCGATGCCCACGGCGGGCTTGCCGGGGATGGGGGCCTCCATACGGACATCGGCCACCGCGAGGTTCAGGGCGATGTCGTCCGCCAGCGAGGTGATGCGGCTGATCTTGACGCCCGCCATCGGCTGCACCTCATACCGTGTGACCGACGGGCCGCGGGAAATGTCCAGCACACGGGTGCGGACGCCGAAGCTCTCCAGCGTGTCCACCAGCTTCTGGGCGTTGGCCTTCAGCTCATCCTCCGCGCCGGGGTCGCCCTCGTCGGGAGCACGCTCGAACAGCTCGATGGAGGGGTACTGATACTGGAAGCTCTCTTCCGTCTCGGCCTCCTCTGCGGGGGCCTTCGCGGCCTGTTCCTCCGAGACAGCGGGCTTTTCCATGGCCGCCGCCACCAGCGTGTTGAGGTCTTTTTCCTCCACCGGTTCGCTGGTGATGCTGATCCAGCCGTCCTCATCCGGCTCCGAGCGGAAGGCCGCCGCATTCTCGGCACTGACCGGCTGCGGGGCAGCCTCCGGCGCAGGCGTCGGCTCATAGAGCGGGATGCCGAAGGAGAGCGGCGGCTCCGGAGTTTCGTCCTCTTCCACCGGGGCAGCGGGCGTCACGGTCGGCGCGGCAGGCGGTTCCGGTTGGGCCGCAAAGAAATCTTCGGCGGCGGTGTCCACCGCATCCGGCACGATGGGGGTCACGGTGGCGCGGATGGGTGCACGACGGAGCGGGTCCATCCCAAAGGTCCCGCCGGGGCCGAGGATGATCGGCTCGATGGGTTCGCTGCCGCCCTCGGTGACGGTCGTATGGTCCGGGCCGAGGTCGATGTCAAAGGGGGCGCGGGGCCGGGGCTTTTCCACCTGCACCGGGACAGGCTCGGGCTGAGGCGAGGCGGGCTTGGCAGGCGCAGGTGCGGCCGGCCCGCCGCCCTGCATCATCTGATGGCCCCAGTGGAAGACGCCCGCCAGCCAGCCGGGAGGCTGGATGTGGAACGCCGGAGCCTCCGGCTCTTCTCCGCTGTAGTCCTCCTCGTCCTCGGGGAAATCGTCGTCATACCCATCGTACTCCTCCGCTTCGGCCTCTTCTGCCGCGCGGGCCTCAAGGCGCTCGGCACGGCGGGCGGCGTTCTGCTCGTGGACCGCGAGACCCTTTTCGTGGACGCTGCCGCCCACATTGCAGAGCCACTGCCAGCACTCGGCGGGGGTGACGTCAAAGATGTACAGGCTGGCGCAGGCCGCCAGCGCCGCCATGACCAAATTGGCGGCAGGCCTGCCGCAGAGCAGCAGGAGCGTCCCGCCCAGCACAGCGCCCAGTGCGCCGCCCGAGAGCCATGCACTCATCCCATTCTGATAGCAGGCGGCGGTCATCTGCGCGGCGGTCTGGTCGGTGGGGATGTCCGAAAAGACGATGACCGTACCGCTGGCGAAGATGAGGCCCAGCATAAGCTTGGCGATGTGGGGCAGGAGGTCTTCGCCCCGGGTGTAGAGGATGGCCAGATAGCACAGCGCCGCCCCCACCACAAAGCTTCCACAGCCGAACAGGCCGAACAGAACGTCATGCATCGTGCGCCATGCCGAGCTGCCCGGCACGAAGGCCAGCGCCATAAGCACCAGCCCTGCGAACAGGGTGACAAGCCCCGCTGGCATCCGGTCCTGCGACCGTTTTTTGCGGCGCGAGGCGCTGCCCCGCGCGGAAGTTCTGCGTTTTCTTTTTGCCATGATCCCTAAAAACCGTTCCTTATCTTATATATAGAAGCAGGGCGCGCCCGAGGCGGCTCTGTCGGTGACGATGGAAGAATCCCGATACTATTCGATTCTTTCATTGTACCACGGGAAAAGTCAAATGGCAATTTATTTCCCCTCGATTTCTCGGTAGAGCCACGCCAGCGCATCCGACAGCCCGCCCAGCTCGTCGATGAGCTTTTCCCGCACGGCTTTCCGGCCGTCCAGCACGGTGCCAACATCCATGACCAGCTCGCCGGTGCGCATCATCAGCTCGGTGTACCGCTTTTCCGAGATGCCGCTGTGGGCCGCGACGAAGCCGGTGATCCTCTCCTGCATCTGCTCGAACCAGCGCATGGTCTGGGGCACGCCCAAGATCATCCCCGAGTGGCGGACGGGGTGGACCGTCATGGTGGCGGTGGGCACGATGAAACTCCGCTGGGCGCTGACGGCCAGCGGGATGCCGATGGAGTGGCCTCCGCCCAGCACCACCGCCGCACTGGGCTTCGAGATGCTGGCGATGAGTTCGGCCAGTGCAAGCCCTGCCTCCACATCTCCGCCCACGGTGTTGAGCAGCACCAGCAGCCCCTCGATGGCAGGGTCTTCCTGCACAGCCACCAGCTGGGGGATGACGTGCTCATACTTGGTGGTCTTCTGGCCCTGCGGGGCCTCCACATGGCCCTCCACCTGCCCGATGACAGTCAGACAGTGGATGGCGTGAGCGCCCCGGGTGCGGTAGACGCTGCCCATGTCCTCGATCTGTTCCTTTTCCAATCGCTGCTGCTCCACGGGGATATTTTTCTCTTCCTGTGCCATTCTCTGCGCCCTCCTTTTTGCTTCATTTCAGCTTGTCCGGCATTCCTGTCGGTTATGCTTCGGCAAAGATTTCTTTGCTTTTGCAAAAAATTGTGCCAAAGGATTTGACATTCTCGCTTCACGATGTATACTTTATACTAGAGATAAGATTGTCAAATAAGTATCATTATTGTACGGAAAAGTACACATCTATTCCTTGCCGGAGCGCCCTGCCGCTGCGCACCTCTCCCCCGGCGATCCTGCGGACAAAAAGAAAGGAGAACTCCCTATGAATACTCCCGGCAAAGCTTCCCTGCCCGTCATCAAGCGTCTGCCCAAATACTATCGCTACCTGCGCACCCTGAAAAACGACGGCATCACCAGCATCTCGTCCCGCGAGCTGGCCGCCCAGATGGGCACCACCGCCTCGCAGGTGCGGCAGGACTTCAACTGCATCGGCGATGTGAATGGCCGTCAAGGCATCGGCTATTCGGTAGAGAACCTGCTGAACATCCTTGAGGACCTGCTCTTCGGCAACGGTGACCGTCTGCCCACCATCCTCATCGGCTGCGGCCGTCTGGGCAAGGCCGTGAGCCGCTTTATCACCACCGACACCAACGGCTATAAGCTCATCGCCGCCTTCGACAACGCCCCCGACGAGGTTGGCAAGGAGATCAACGGCATCCAGATCCTCCACATCGATGAGCTGGAGACGTTCTGCGCCGAGCATCACCCCGAGGTGGCCGTCCTCTGTCTGCCCCGCAGCGGCGCAGAGGAGATCAGTGGCCGTCTGGTGGCGCTGGGGATCCAGGGCTTCTGGAACTTCTCCCACTACGACCTGTCGGTGTCCTACCCCGATGTCGTCGTGGAGAACGTCCATCTCGGCGACAGCCTGATGAGCCTCGGCTACCGGCTGCGCAATCAGGACTGAGCCATCTTACTGCAAAATGCCGACCCTCTCCGTCAGGCTCTGGCTGGGAGGGTCCTTTTATGAGGAGATTTTTTCGACATGGCAAAGCTTTATTTCCGTTACGGCGCAATGAACAGCGGCAAGAGCACCGCGCTGATGCAGGTGGCCCACAACTACGAGGAGCAGGGGATGCGGGTGTTCATCCTCAAACCGAAGGTGGACACCAAGGGCAGCGGCGACCTCGTGAGCCGTCTGGGCGTCCGCCGCCCCGCCGACCTGCTGGTGCCGCCGGATATGGACCTCGTGGAGGCCGTCCGGGCCGCCAGCAGCGAGGGCAAGCCTCTGGCCTGCGTGCTCTGCGACGAGAGCCAGTTCTTTACCGCCGCACAGGCCGAGCAGCTGTTCATGGTGACGGTGGATCTGAACATCCCGGTCATCTGCTACGGCCTGCGCTCCGACTTCTCCCTCAAGGGCTTCCCCGGCTCCACCCGTCTGCTGGAGCTGGCCCACACCATCGAGGAGATGAAGACCATCTGCGCCTGCGGCCGCAAGGCCACCTGCAACTGCCGCAAGGTCAACGGCCGCTTCGTCTTTGAGGGCGAGCAGGTGGCCATCGACCTTCAGAACGACGTCCAGTACGTCAGCATGTGCCCCCAGTGCTATTTCCGGGAGCGCCGCGCTTTCTATGCCGCCCGCCGATGATCGTTTTCCCTGATTTCATGCCGTCCGCACGCCGGGCGGCATTTTTTGTATCTTTTCTTCATCCGTGATATATCAGCCAAGGCCCGATTCGCACGTTTTTTGCGCTATTGATATATCAGTTCATGGCCGGAAGTTTTTGTCATCGTCGCTTTTGATGTATACAACGTCCATTCGGCAAAATATGACTTGGTTACAAAATTCTTGCAAATCCGGCCATTCTTTCCCTGTTGCATCCCAGTTTTCTATGCAAATCGTTGAAGTATACAAGTTGCACAGTTTTTGGCCTCAAGTTTATTCATTATGGCAATGACGTCAAAACCGTGCAAAAAATAAGCGCAATATTTGTTCGTTTTCTGCCGCTATCCCTACAATTTGCATCTTTCTTTTTCTTCTTGCCTTTGGTATCATATTTGTATACAACGGATGCTTTGCAGAGGCGTCCGTGCAAGCAGTTGTTTTTTTACATTAGGAGGAGAACGAAAATGAGCAAGGCAATTTCTCGTCGTGACTTTCTGAAGGTCTCCGGCGCTGTGGGCGCTGCCGGCCTTCTGGCCGCATGCGGCGGCTCTGGCAACGCTGGCTCTACCGCCACTTCCACTGCTGCTTCCGCAGCATCCGTGGCCGGCCTGTCTTCTGACCCCGTCACCCTGACCATGAGCTGGTGGGGCGGCGAGTCTCGTCACAACGCCTATCAGGAGGCCATCAAGGCTTTCATGGCCAAGAACAGCACCATCACCATCAACCCCACCTTCGCTGCATGGTCCGGCTGGGAGGATACCATGTCCACCAAGTTCGCAGGCGGCGTCGCTGAGGATGTCTGCCAGATCAACTGGAACTGGCTGTACAACTATTCTAAGAGCGGCCAGACCTTCATCGACCTGAACAGCGTCACGGATTACCTCGACCTGACCCAGTGGGATGAGGCCAAGCTGGCTGCCTGCAACGTGGCAAACGCCCAGCAGTGCGTGCCCGTCTCCATGACTGGCCGTATCTTCTACTGGAACAAGACCACCTTCGACAAGGCCGGCATCTCCTACCCCACTACTCTGGACGAGCTGATGGCTGCCGGCAAGACCTTCCAGGAGAAGCTGGGCGATGACTACTATCCCCTGCATCTGGGCGCATACGACCGTATGATCCTGATGGTCTTCTACCTCGAGTCCAAGTACGGCAAGGACTGGGCAGATCCCACCACCTCCACCCTGAACTACGACGCTGACCAGATCGCCGAGGGCATCGACTTCATCAAGAGCCTCGTCGAGGGCCACGTCATCATGAGCCTGCCCACCTACTACGGCTCCAACGGCGATAACGCTGCTCACCAGTCCAACGAGTGGATCACCGGCAAGCTGGCTGGCTGCTTCGAGTGGGACTCCTCCGCTACCAAGTACGCTGACGCTCTGGACGAAGAGAACAAGGCTGGCTTCACCGTCGGCGACGAGATCAAGTTCGGCGATTACAACGGCGGCTTCTCCAAGGTCTCCATGGGTCTGGCCATCACCAAGACCTGCGCACACCCCGCAGAAGCAGCTACCCTCATCAACTTCCTGCTGAACGAGGAAGAGGGCGCTTCCATCATGGGTTCTGAGTGCGGCATCCCCGCTTCCAAGGCTGGTCTGGCTGCTGCTCAGGCTGCCGGCGCTGTCAAGGAGCTGGTCGCTGAGGCAAACGGCAAGGTCATGGCCTTCGTTTCCAACCAGCTCGACCCCCTGTTCGAGTCCAACGACCTGAAGGCTACCGGCACCGGCGTCTATCAGGAGGTCTTCGACTCTCTGGATTACGACAACGTCTCCGGCGCTGATCTGGTCGATACCCTGCTGGACGGCATGGACGCAGTCGGCTATACCGTCTAATTTCCGCCTCACAGACCTCTCGCGGCCCGCGCACGCGCGGTGTTCGTACGGGCCGCACCGCATAAAAAGGGTCTTGCAAGGGGGCATCCTTTCCACCTACGGACGGATGCCCCTTTTTTCGCAAGACAGCGATGACATTTTTTTGACAAAAGTATGTCCAAATGATTGCGGTGCACGAGAGATTATCCTTATAAAAGGAGGATTCCCGGATGAAAGAAAGCAAAGCGCCCTCTATCGGGCGTACCCCGGCCCAGAAGTTCGTTGACAAATGGCAGGGCCTGTTCTATCTGATCCCTTGGATCATCGGCTTCGTCGTCTTCAAAGCCATCCCGTTCGGCCAGTCTCTGTACTACAGCTTTACGGATATGGACTTCTTCAACGGCATCCATCAGTACGGCATCATGAACTATGTGGACGCCTTCTCCACCCCCAAGATCACCAAGGCGCTCATCACCACCTTCAAGTACAGCTTCATCACGGTGCCCCTGAAGCTGGTGTTCGCACTGTTCATCGCCTACATCCTGAACTTCAAGATCGCCTGCGTGAACCTGTTCCGCACCGTCTACTACATCCCTTCCATCCTCGGCGGCTCTGTTGCCATCGCCGTGCTGTGGAAGGCGGTCTTCCGCGATGACGGTCTGGTCAACACCCTGATCCGTATCCTGACCTTCGGTCATTTTCAGGGTCCCTCTTGGCTGAGTGACCCCAGCTACGCACTGTGGATCATCTGCTTCCTGCGTATCTGGCAGTTCGGCTCCGCCATGGTGCTGTTCCTCGCCGCCCTGAAGGGCGTGCCCGCCGACCTGTACGAGGCTGCCACCATCGACGGCGCAGGCAAGTGGCGTCAGTTCTTCTCCATCACCGTTCCGATGATCACTCCCATTATCTTCTACAATCTGGTCACTCAGATCTGCCAGGCTTTCCAGGAGTTCAATGGCCCGTTCATCATCACCAACGGCGGTCCCCGCGGTTCCACCACCCTCATCTCCATTCTGGTCTACAACTACGCATTCAAGTCCAACCAGATGGGCATGGCTTCCGCACTGGCATGGATCATGTTCGTTATCGTCTGCATCCTGACGATCATCGCCTTCACCAGCCAGAAGAAGTGGGTCTACTACTCGGATGAAAGGTAAGGTGTGACAGTATGGGAATGAAAGCTTCTAACGCCATTGCGACGTTTTTCAAGTACTTTGTCCTGATCCTGGTGGGCCTCATCATGATCTATCCCCTGCTGTGGATGATCAGCGCCACCTTTAAGGACAACAGCGAGATCTTTGCAGGCATCGGCCTGTGGATCAAGAACCCCACTCTGGAGGGCTACAAGAACGCGCTGAACAACTTCGGCGGTTCCATCAACATCCTGCAGGCCATGCTGAACACTTACAGCTACGTCCTGCCCAAGGTCATCTGCACCGTGGTCTCTGCCTGCATCGCAGCCTACGGCTTCGGCCGCTTCGATTTCCCGGGCCGGAAGATCCTGTTCAGCATCATGCTGGCCACCCTGTTCCTGCCTCAGGTCGTCCTGAACGTGCCTCAGTTCCTGCTGTACACCAAGTTCGGCTGGGTCAACAGCCCGTTCTATCTGGCCATCTGGGTCCACTGCGCATTCGCAACGGAGACCTACTTCGTCTACCAGCTGGTGCAGTTCATGCGCAATGTCCCCCGCGATCTGGACGAGGCTGCCGCCATCGACGGCTGCTCCTCCTTCCAGACCCTGTACAAGGTCATCGTCCCGATGCTGATGCCCGCTCTGGTGTCCTGCGCACTGTTCCAGTTCATGTGGAGCTGCAACGACTTCATGGGTCCCCTGCTTTACGTCCAGACTCCTGCAAAGTACCCCATGTCCCTGTTCGTCAAGCTGTCCATGGACGGTGATACGGGCTTTGCTTGGAACCGTATTCTGGCCCTGTCCCTGATCTCCATCCTGCCGCAGCTCATCGTGTTCTTCTGCGCACAGGATCAGTTCGTCGAAGGTATCTCCGCTGGCGCGGTCAAAGGCTAAGCTGACGCCCCCGCTGCTCGGATAACTCCAGACAAACACGAATGCCCCCTGTGCCTCTTCCCGTAGAGAGGATGCAGGGGGCATTTTTATTGGGGATAGCCTCTGGCGAAGAGAGAAAGTTTTCCGGAATGCCAAGGCCTCTAGAGGCGGCAGCGCGTTAGCGCTGACGGAGAGGTTTATTTCCTGCTCTTCCGATATTGCAGCGGCCCGACTCCCATCGTCTCCCGGAAGACGCGGCGGAAGTGGGCCGCAGAGGCAAAGCCGGTCTGCTCCGCCACGCTGCCGATGCTCAGCTCTGTCGTTTCCAGAAGCTTCTGGGCCGCCTCGATGCGGCGGGCGTTGATATAGTCCACGATGGACTGCCCCGTCACCCGCCGGAACAGCCGGCTCAGGTAGTAGGGCGAGATGTAGAACCGCGCCGCCACCTCGGTGAGGGAGAGCTTCTGCTGGTAGTTGGCCGCGAGATAGGCGCAGATCTGCTCCACCGTCTCGTTGCGGGGGCGGGCGTCGGCGGCGCTCTGTGCCCGGTGCTCCTGCTCCACATAGTGGAGCGTCAGCGCCAGATACAGCCCGCCCGGATACTCCGGCTCCCCCATCGCACTCCGCATCATCTCCAGCAGCGTCCGCAGGCGGCTGGCCCACTGGACGCTGCCGTAAAGGGCCATCTGGCTGCCCGGCGCAAAGAGGCGGAGAAAATCTTCGCCGGTGGCGTTCTTCATCTCGTGGAGCGCCGTCAACGGGAACCCGCATCCCAGCATCTCGGGCAGGGCATGACCGGCCTGCGACACCACCCATGCCCCCGGCCCCAGCAGCAGCACACAGCCGGGGCTGACCAGCAGGGCCGTGTCCCCGCACCGGACGGTACAGCTGCCGCCCGAAAACAGGATGATATGGCACGACTCCGCAGGCAGTTCGAGCTGCCCGCTGGTCATTCGGAGTGACCCCGCCGTGATCTTTGCATTGAGTTTTTCCCGTTCGGCCCGCATCGTCCTTCTCCCTTCTGCTTTGCCTGCCCGCTCCGGGCAGTTCTTCTATCCCCAGTGTACCATGCCCGCCCTCTGCGGGCAAGCCGCAAATCGACGCAAATAACTCAGGAGGCTGTAAAAATGAACCTGTCTCTCATCCGTTCCATGACCCGCAGCGCTGTCTTCGAGCTGGAAAACGGCAAGTGCTTCCGCCCGGAGCACCCCTTCACCGTGGCTCTGAACGGCAAGACCATTTATGAAAGCTGCAACACCAATGTCTTCTCCCTCTTCTCCCTGACCCCCTCCACCTCCTACACCGTGGAGGTAGACGCCGAGGGCGAACACCTGAAGCTGGACTTCACCACCGAGGCCGAGAGCTTCTTTGTGGATGCGTCCCGCTACGGCCTTGTCGCCGACGGCGAGACCGACAATACCGTCCGGCTGCAGGCCGCCCTCTCCACCTGCCCCAAGGGCGGCACGGTGTACGTCCCGGCTGGCCGCTACCGCACGTCCAGCCTCTTCATGAAGAGCTGCACCACCCTCTACCTTGAAAAGGGCGCTGTGCTGCTGGGCGACAACGACCGCACCCACTACCCCATCCTGCCCGGCGTCCTCCCCAGCGAAAACGAGGTGGACGAATATTACCTTACCGGCTGGGAGGGCAACCCTCTGAACAGCTTCGCGGGCCTGCTGAACATCACGCAGGTGCATGACGTCGTCGTCACCGGCGAAGGCACGCTGGACTGCGACGCCCAGAACGGCGACTGGTGGGTGGACCCCAAGGTCAAGCGCATCGCATGGCGTCCCCGCGCTGTGGCAATGGTGGACAGCGAGAACGTCTGCCTCCACGGCATCACGGTGCAGAACAGCTACTCGTGGACCATCCACCCCATCTTCGTCAAGCATCTTGACCTGCTGAACTTCAACATCAACAACCCCTACAACGCCCCCAACACCGACGGCATCGACCCCGAGAGCTGCGAGTACATCCGCATCATCGGCGTCAACATCCACGTCGGCGACGACTGCATCGCCATGAAGGCCAGCAAGGTCTTCCTCGGCATGAAGCTCAAGAAGAGCTGCGAGCACACCGTCATCCGCAACTGCCTGCTGGACAAGGGCCACGGCGGCATCGTCATCGGCAGCGAGATGAGCGGCGGCGTCAAGGACATGGTTGTCACCCAGTGCCTCATGGATCACACCGACCGCGGTCTGCGGGTCAAGACCCGCCGGGGCCGCGGCAACACCGCCGTCATCGACGGTCTGGTGTTCCGCAATGTGGAGATGCGGGGCGTCAAGGCCCCCTTCGTCATCAATATGTTCTACTTCTGCGACCCGGACGGCCATGGCCCCTACGTTCAGTGCCGCGAGGCCCTTCCGGTGGACGAGTATACCCCCAAGCTGGGCACCCTGACGATGGAGGACATCGTCGCCACCGACGCGCAGTTCGCGGGCTGCTACTTCGACGGCCTGCCCGAGCAGCCCATCGAGGGCGTCTCCATGAAGAATGTCACCATCACCTTCGACCCAGACGCCAAGGAAGGTCAGGCTGCCATGGCTGACAACCGCCCCTATGTGAAGAAGCTGGCCATCTACGCCGAGAACGTGAAGAGCATCCAGCTGCACAACGTCAAGATCGAGGGCTACGAGGGCGAGCGTCTGCGCTTCGCCAACGTCGGCCATTTTGAGGAGGACTAACATCATGACACACGAAGAGATCCTGTCCATGCTGGGCGATTATGTGGACTACCTCATCGCCAATTCCAGCGCTGAGGCCCCCATGTGGAACATCGAGAAGGTGCGCAGCGGCAAGCCCAACAAGTGGAACTACATCGACGGCTGCATGATCACCGCCTGCCTGAGCCTCTACAAGACCACCGGCGACGAGAAGTATCTGAAGTTTTCCAAGGACTTCATCGACTTCTTCGTGCAGGAGGACGGCTCCATCAAGACCTACGACCCGAAGGAATACAACCTCGACAACGTGAATCAGGGCAAGAACCTGTTCACCCTCTATGACATCTTCGGGGACGAAAAATACCGCAAGGCCATCGACACCATCCGCAGCCAGCTGCTGACCCAGCCCCGCACCAAGGAGGGCAACTTCTGGCACAAGGACATCTACCCGTGGCAGGTCTGGCTGGACGGCACCTATATGGCCCAGCCCTTCTACATGGAATATGAGACCCGCTACAACAAGATGCAGGGCTGCATCGACAGCTACAAGCAGTTCATGAACATCCAAAAACATATGCGGGACGAGAAGACCGGCCTGTATTACCACGGCTACGATGAGAGCCGCACGATGTACTGGGCCGACCCCGTCACCGGATGCAGCCCCAACTTCTGGCTGCGAGCCATGGGCTGGTTCATGGTGGCGATGGTGGATGTGCTGGAGCGGATGGACGAGCAGCTCTACAACGAGTACCGCGGCATCATGGCCATGCTGAAGCAGACCATCGAGGACGTTCACCAGTTTCAGGACGAGGAGACCGGTATGTTCTGGCAGGTGATGGATCATCCCGGCGTCGAGGGCAACTACCTCGAGACCAGCGGCACAGCTCTCTTCGCTTATGCCGTGCTCAAGGGCGTGCGTCTGGGCTACCTGCCCAAGCGGATGGCTGCATGGGCCGAGAAGGCCTTCTACGGCACCTGCGACAAGTACCTCTCCAAGAACCCGGACGGCAGTTTGCAGCTGGGCGGCATCTGCCTCGTGGCAGGCCTCGGCGGCAAAGACCACCGCGACGGCTCGCTGGCCTACTATTTCAGTGAGCCTGTGGTCTGCAACGATGCCAAGGGCGTCGGCCCGCTGGTGCTGGCCTACACCGAGATGATCGCACGGAAGTAAGAAAGACCGTATCACGCAAAAAAAGCGCCCCGGCTCCCTCACCGCACGAGGGAGCCGGGGCGCTTTTTGATGCAGAAAAGAGAAGCACCAAGGGGGCCTTTATCTCTTTCCGATATGATTCACCAGATATTTCAGCATTTTCCGGACTTCGGGGTCCCCGAAATGAAAGACCCCAAACAAGGCGACGGATACAGCCTCGCAGAGGATGCCGGAACAAACAAATTTAAGATAGCCATTGGCGATCGGCAGCCTGCTGTTCAGATAAACGCAGAAGACGATCGAAACCGTCAATGCGACCCCGTCAACGATATTTTTGAGCCAATACTTCAGATAGTCCTCTTTGCCCGCCTGCAAGCACAATTTGAACACGACATAGCTTCTCCCGAACCAGAACCACATCTGGCTCACGACCGTTCCCAGCAATACGCCTGCCAGTCCTATGGTCTTGGCGCCCAGTATCGATAATGTAATGTTCAATACGGCTGCAATGATCTCGTTGTCTCTGTCTTCTCTGAACAGTCCCGCCGCATTGATAAAATCAACATTTACGCTGTGCACAAAATGAATGTACAGGTCCATTACAAGCAGCACCACCACCGAAGCGGGAAGGATATACTCCGCGCCGACCCACATGGCAATAAAGTCGTTGATCAGAACACAAAAAGGAACAACGATCATCATTGCGATGAGGACACGCATATGCAGTTTGCGGATGTTGCTTATGCATTAAAAACGCAAACTGCTATATTCTTTCTGCTTCGCGCCAAAGAAATGCAGGATCCTCAGCGGAGTCTCCGCATATAGTGTAAATCTTCCCGTTCCCGCAGGGACAAAGAGCTGGTCGGTTTCCTGTATAAGGCCAGCGTATATCAATCTTCCAGCCTGCCGTGGTCGCAACCAAGCGAGAGATAGTACTCAATCTCCCCACCCAGCACAAGCTGTGCATACTCCAACGACTTATTGTACAGCAGCCAGTCCAGCTCTGCCCGCTGTGCCGGGGTGTTGCCGTATTCGTCCTCCACGGCGATGCAGTCGATGGCAAGGGTAGTGCCACCCTCGAACTGGGCTTCCACCCGGTTGGTGTCCATGTTATAGTGGCAGGAAAGCAGTTTGTTCATAAGAAAGCCTCCATGTTTTTCACATTTACTTCTTCTGCGGTGGAAAGTTTCAGCTGTCCGTTTGCAAATACATAAAACCACTTTCTGATGCAGCCCTTTGCAGATCTGCACCCATCCACCACACGCTCCAATTTTACGCTAAATGCGAACAACGCTCTTTTTGCTCTGCACAAAATCCTGCATCGTTTGGCGTAAAATTGGCGTATGGTGTAGTTTTCGCTGGAAATCCATCAAAAGAAAAAATCTGAAACTTCACGGTACATCAAGAAGTTTCAGGCTTTGTTTTGCTTAAATTGGAAATTTACTGCTCAATCGGCTTCATCGTGGGGACAGGTCAAGGAAGGCTCACAAATGGCTTTATTTCCCTTTATAAGCCTATCCATGCGGCTTCCTTTTTCCCTCTCCCGTACGTCACCCTACGCAACTCTCCACGACTTACCGGCAATTTGGTGTAAAAGTGGTGTAGTAGTTGGTGTAGTGGATTTCAGACCGAAATGCCCAGTTTACCGTTCAGATTTGCAAAGGAATGGGCTTTGGCTTCCTTGGTGGCTTCCGCGTAAATCTCCATCGTGGTGCTGATGTCCTTGTGTCCCATGATATCCTGAATAATCTTCAGGTTGGTCTCATTTTCGCACAGCCGGGTGCAGAACGTGTGCCGGAGATTATGGCAGGAGAAGGGCGGCAGCAGCTGCGGTTCCCGCTTTTCCTTTTCGGCCTTTTCCAGTTCGGCTTCGTTGTATGCCACGCTGATGCGCTTGATGGCGCGGTTGACCGTCTGCGGATTCTGCGGCTGGCCGAAGCGGTTCAGGAATACGAAGTCTGAGATTCCGTCGATTTCGTATTCGCATA
>ENA-OWXD01000156-OWXD01000156.1-human-gut-metagenome-genome-assembly--contig:-NODE-156-length-23847-cov-12.9995_pt1 | contig 23847 bp, 19 predicted proteins | sample MGYA00249244_ERZ652055 | MGnify/ENA primary metagenome ERZ652055 (study PRJEB26925, sample SAMN05827059) | human gut metagenome | biome: ENVO:2100002; feature: ENVO:00000062; material: ENVO:00002003...
AGCGCACCCTATATAGCCGTTTCCCCCTCGGAGAGCCCACTACACTTTGCAGACCGCAGGGCTGAAAGCGTCATAGTGGGTTATTACACTTCCGCAGAAGTGCCTTTTCCTCGCCGCAGACAGCCCGGTGCACCTTTGTGAGAGCTTTCTGTCCAGCGAATCCACATCGCCCACAGGCGATGTGAGCAGGGATTCCAAAGGGGCGCAGCACCCTTGGCACACGACTTTGGTACAAAGTCTAGTGTGTTACACCTTTCCAGAGGTGTATACGTTCCTGAAATGCAAAAAGCCCCATACCCAACACCTTAACGGTGCGGACATGGGACTTGATGCTTCCTCGGCCTAGCCGGGTACTCCGTAACCAATCCTGACAGGCAGTTGCCATGTCATTTCTCGAAAACTGTTTTACGAATACCCAGCAAGTGGGAACTTCCTGTTTTTCGTTGTTTGCATGATGAGCCTGCTCCGCCTGCCATAGGAAAACTCGGTATGTGAATCAGTACAAAACTCATCTTCTGTCTGCGGTAAATCCTTCTGCTGCCAGCAGCAACAGGATTCACCGAGAGTTTATAGCCCCGCTCCTCGCTGACCACCACCCGGAACGGGATGGGGATAGCAGTACCGTACAGGATCTCGCCCAGCTCCTTGGTGTTGATGTAGTACACACGCTGATCCTTGCCGGTGTCGCCGCCGTAGGTAAAGCGCTTAGTCACGGTCTGGAAGGTAGCCGTCAGACTGTCGCCGAAGTTTCCGGTAAACACGCTGGGCTCGGTGGATCCTGCTCAACGTGACCAACATGACCAACAGCGCCGCCATCGGCGGCCAGCTGCAGGATGCCAAGGCCGGCAAGCCCGGCGCGCTGGACCTGCCGGACCTGTTCTCGGCGCACTCCTCGGATGCCAAAGCGCTGGGCATCGAGACCCTTGTGGACTGGAACGACTGGTTTACCGCCGAGGAAATGGCGGCCTATGTGCCCGGCTTTGTGCAGGACGGCATCATCGAGGGGCGGCAGGTGGTGTTCCCGGTGTCCAAATCCACCCAGCTCGTCTTTTTAAACGGCTCCCAGTACGCCCGGTTTGCGGCGGACACCGGGGCGCAGCTTTTCACCCTTGCCACATGGGACGGCTTTTTTGAAATGGCGGGTGCCTACCGGCAGTGGTCGCAGGGCAAGCCCTTCTGCGCGCTGGACTATCCGCTGCGTCTGGTGGAGCTGAACGCGCTGGAACAGGGCAGCGGCGCGCTGTACAAGGACAGCTGGTACGACCTGACCAACGAGACCTTCCGCGCTTCGTGGATGGAATTTGCCCGGGCACTGGTGCAGGGCGATATTCTGGTTTCGGATCTGTACTCCAACACGCAGGTGATGACCGGCGAAACGCTGGCGGGTCTTGGCAGCTCTGCAGCCATCCTTTACTACAACGATGTCGTGACCTACCCGGACAACACCACCGAGCCCACCGATCTGCTGCTGGCACCCCTGCCGCACGCCGCCGGTACCGCCACGCCTTTGATGCCGCAGGCCGGTGTGGGTCTGTGCGCCTTTAAGACCACCGACCAGAAGGCCGAGGCCGCCGCTGTGTTCCTGCGCTGGCTCACCGAGCAGCAGCGCAATCTGGAATTTGCCGCCGATACCGGGTATATGCCGGTGTCCAGCGCCGCCTTTGACGCCATTGCGGACTATCCGTTCGAGCAGCAGAGCTATCAGCGGCTGTACGACGTTTACAACGCGATGCGCATTCAGAACACCCCGGTGTCCGAGCCGGGCATCGTGGGGTACCATGCCAAGACCAAAACCTTCTATGACAGCCTGCGCCAGCGCCAGAAGGACTACCCGCAGCGCCTTGCCGGCGGCGAAACGCTGGAGGCCCTGACCGCAGAGACATGGCAGCTGCTGTGCGACAATGCCTGAACCCGCAGCGCAGCCGGAAAAGGGGGACTTTGATGCACTTTTTTGCCAGACACCGTGAGAATATCCGCCAGAGCGCTATGAGCGCCCGGCTGCTGTGGCCCTGCCTGCTGCTGGTGGTGCTGCTGGTGCTGACCTTACGAAAAACTGGGTGTAAGCTCCCTCAAGCAGTTGCAGCAGTTCGCGGCGATCCTGAATTCCGGTGGCAACAGCGTCCCGGACGACGGCACCCCCGGGAAGGGCTGCTGAACCGGCTGCTCCACCGTTCAATGATGTATAAATAGGAGGTGCCTGCCATGACCGACCTTCGGGATTGGTTAAAGGCGTACAACATCAAAAATTCTATGGGCGGGGAGATGGCATATAACACGATTCAGCGGATGCTGAGCAGCCGCTGGCTTTTCATCTTGCCGGGACTTGAACATAGCCGCTAACAATGTTAATACATCCTAACATCGTCGAAAAATATTGAAAAACCCCGAAAGCGTGCTAAAATATAAAGATAAAGAGCCCGCCTTGCTCAAGGGTACGGGCGCTCAGATAGGAAAAACAGAAACGAGGGGTAAATATGTTTGATGCAAAAAAGCTTGCACTGTTTTTGGGCGGTGTGGTGTTCGGCTCTGCCGGTTTCAAGGTGCTGTCCAGCAAGGATGCCAAAAAGGTCTACACCCAGACCACCGCTGCGGTGCTGCGGATGAAGGACTGCACCATGCAGGCCGTGAATAAGGTGCAGGAGGAGGCCGGTGACATCCTTGCCGATGCAAAGGCCATCAACGAGAGCCGCGCCGCCGAGGCTGCACAGGAGGTCATCGAGGATACGGCTGCAGAACAGGCCGAAGAGCAGACCGCACAGTGATATAGCGCAGCAGAGCCGCCGCTTTGGGCGGCTCTTTTTGCACAGAGGGGTAAGAAAAGCAATGAAATGTACGATCCTACATGAAGGGAAGGGGCGGATGCGGGTGCACATCTGCGCCGTGCGCATGACCCTGCACCGGGCAGACGTGCTGGAAGCCTACCTGAACGGGCAGGACAACATCCAAAAAGCCACTGTCTACGAGCGCACCGGAGATGTGGTGCTGACCTACCGGGGCAGCCGGAAGGACGCCGCCGCCCTGCTGGCAGCCTACCGCTTTGACAACGAAGAACTGGAGGTGCTGGTCACCTCCCACGACAGCCGGAAGATCAATCAGGAATATCAGGAAAAGATGGTCGGTCTTGTGGCGGGGCGGGTGTTCCGCAAGGTGTTCCTGCCCGCGCCCATCGCAGCGGCCTATACGGTGTGGCGCTCCATCGCCTTTATCTGGAAGGGGATCCGCTGCCTGCTGCACCGCAAGCTGGAAGTAGAGGTGCTGGATGCGCTCAGCATCACCGCCTCCCTCCTGCGGGGGGATTACAGCACCGCAGGCTCGGTGATGTTCCTGCTGACGGTGGGCAGTCTGCTGGAAGAGTGGACGCGGAAAAAGAGCTTGGACGACCTTGCCCGCAGCATGGCGCTGAACGTGGATAAGGTCTGGGTGCGCACCCCGCAGGGCGAGGTGCTGGTGCCGTTGACCCGCGTTCACGCCGGGGACGAAGTGGTAGTGCGCTCCGGCAACATGATCCCGCTGGACGGCATGGTGCTGGAAGGCGAAGCCATGGTGAATCAGGCTGCCCTGACCGGCGAGTCCATGCCGGTGCGCAAGACCACCGGTGCTACCGTCTACGCCGGAACAGTGGTGGAAGAGGGCGAATGCGTCCTTGTGGCCAAGGCAGAGGGCGGCACCAACCGCTACGATAAAATCGTGGCGATGATCGAGGAATCGGAAAAGCTCAAGTCCGGCACCGAGAACCGTGCTTTGCAGCTGGCTGACCGTCTGGTGCCGTGGTGCCTTGCCGGTACAGTGGCTACCTACGCCTTTACCCGCAATGTCACCCGCGCCATCTCCATTTTGATGGTGGACTTCTCCTGTGCGCTGAAGCTTTCCATGCCGCTGGCGGTGCTTTCTGCCATGCGGGAGTGCGGGGAATACCACATCACCGTAAAGGGCGGCAAGTATCTGGAAGCGCTGGCAAAGGCGGACACCATCGTGTTCGATAAGACCGGCACTCTCACCCGTGCCACCCCGCAGGTGGTGCAGGTAGTGCCTTTCTCCGGCTGTGAGGAGCAGGAGGTATTGCAGCTTGCCGCCTGTCTGGAAGAGCATTTCCCCCATTCCATGGCAAACGCCGTTGTCCGCGCCGCCAGAGAGCGGGGTATCTCCCACGAGGAGATGCACTCCGAGGTGGAGTACATCGTGGCGCACGGCATTGCCAGCCGGGTGGGCGGCACGCGGGTGGTCATCGGCAGCGCCCACTTCATTTTTGAGGACGAGGGCTGCACCATCCCGGCAGGGGAACAGGCAAAGTTCGATGCGCTGGACCCGCAGTACTCCCACCTGTATCTGGCAGCTTCCGGGGTGCTGGCGGGGGTCATCTGCATCGCAGACCCCCTGCGCCCGGAGGCGGCACAGGTGCTGCATAAGCTCCGGAAGCTGGGCATTGCCCAGACGGTCATGATGACCGGCGACAGCGACCGCACTGCCCGCGCCATTGCGGCGCAGGTGGGGGTGGACCGCTGCTTTGCGGAGGTGCTGCCGGAGGATAAAGCCGCCTTTGTCCGTGACGCCAAGGCCGAAGGGCACACCGTTGTGATGATCGGTGACGGCATCAACGATTCGCCCGCCTTGTCGGCGGCAGATATCGGCATCGCCATCCATTCCGGTGCCGCCATCGCCCGGGAAATTGCCGATGTGACCATCCGCGCAGACAGTCTGGAAGAGCTGGTGACCTTAAAAGCCATTGCCAACGCCCTGCAAAAGCGGGTGGGCAGCAATTACCGCTTTGTCCTCAGCTTCAACTCTGCGCTCATCCTTTTGGGTGCTCTGGGCATTCTGCCCCCTGCCACCAGCGCAATGCTGCATAACCTTTCCACCCTTGGCATCAGCCTGCGCAGCATGACAGACCTGCTGGAGCAGAAGAACGAAGGATAAAAAACCGAAAATCTCGCATAAAACAAGAAAGCATCTGCAACATTCGCTTCTGAATTTCAGAACACAGCGAATTCGTTGCAGATGCTTTTACTTTTAGAGGGCGAGCCCGGTAAAGTGTGCAAATACAGTTTCCGGCCGCGCCCCTTCCCGTGAAAATGGTACGCCGGAGCGTCCGCAGACGCTCCGGCGTACCGAAATTATAAATAGTTTTTCCGCTGAAAATGCCCAGAGCATAGCGGAGGGCATTCAAAATCGTCCTAGTCAAAAAAGGAGACTGATGCACAAATACTGCGCAGCGGCTTCCTTTTTGTTTCAGATAAACCGGCAGAAGCCCAGCCAGCAGCCCAGCAGGAAAAAGAGCAGCGCCTTACCCAGCACCGGCATCCACTGGTGCTTACACAAGGCGGTATCCCACCGGTGGATGTTCTGTTTGGGGCAGGTGCCCACGCAGGCTTCACAGGCGATGCACTCCCCGCTGCGCAGGCTGCTTTCCTCCAGCTTCAGGCACACCGGGCACTGCTGTTTGCAGGCATTGCAGCCCGGGATGCAGCTCTCGCTCTGCCGGTGCAGCCGTGCAAAGGGCAGTACCGGCAGCAGGGCGAACACCGCACCCATGGGGCAGAGAAACTGACAGAAGAACCGGGGTTGCACCGCCATGCCCAGCAAAATGAGCGCAAGCAGCGCGATGCCCACACCGAAGCCCTCCGGCGGCAGACGCAGAGCCGTCAGGCGGGAAAATACCTCCCACGGGCTTGTGCCGGTCAGCAGTTTTTCCTGCCGGGTCACATACAGCGCTACCAGCCCTGCCAGCAGCAGATATTTGACCTTCTGCCCCCAAAGCACCGCCCGCTCCGGCAGACGGAGCTGCTTTTTGCGGTGAAACAGCTTTTTCTGGAGTAGCCCGGACAGCGCCCAGACGGCATCGCCCAAGCTGCCAAAGGCGCAGGCGTACCCGCAGAAAAACCGGTCGAACAGCAACGTGAAGCCGCACAGCCCCAGCAGGGAAAGCGTAAAGCTGTCCGCCGAGAGCACCTCGCCCGCACCGATGTGCAGAAAGATTTGTTTTACCCCGGAAAAACCGGCCACGAATGCGCCCGGCATGGTCACAAAGAAGAACAGCTGTACCCCGGCACGCAGCCATGTACGGCGCTTTTTGTCCCGCTGACGCTGCTGCGCCGCCGTCAAAGGCTTTGCCTGTGTTTTTTCCATCATCCTGCCGCCTTTCCCAGTGCGTCCTCTACTGCACCGATAAGTCCTTCTGCCGTGAGGGTAGCCCCAGAAACGGTATCCACCTCGGCAGACTGCACTGCCAGCATCTCGTCCAGCAAAGGCAGCGCCTGCTTATAGTAGGGCTTATCTTCACCGGAAGCATCCAGCACCGATATATCGGTCATTTTTCCGTTCTGAATGGTCACCGACACCCGGATGACATCGCCAAAGCCAAAGGCGCTGCCCTCGTAGGTGCCGTCCCGGTAGCCGCTTTGGGTCTGCTCTGCCTGCGCTGCGCTCTGCGCCTGCAAAACGGAAGCGTTGTAGACTTCCACCTCGGCAATTTCCTGCTTGCGCTGGCTTACCGCCGCAGCCCGGACCAGCGCTACCTGCTGGTATTGCCACAGGATGCCAAGAATCAGCAGCAGGTTCACCGCCCGGAGGAAAAAGTTTTTGTATTTCATTCTGCTGCTCCTTCCGTTTCAGGTTCGGTCTCTTCCGGCGGCAGTGCCGTCTCGGATGTCGGCAGCACTTCCTCAGAGGAAGCCGGTTCAGAATCGTCCGGTGCATCTGCCGGGAAAAGCTGCTGCCATACTTCCTTGAACCACGCGGGAACGGCGCTCTTTTCCTCCGGCTGCACCACCTCCACGGTGGGCGCGGTGACCGGCGTTTCCTCGGGTTCTGCTGCTTCGGACGGTGCGACTTCTTCTACCACTTCTTCCGATGCAGCCTGCTCCGGGTCGGCTTCCTCTGCCGGGGCAACCGCTGCTTTTGCCAGCGCCAGCTTGACCGCGTTCAGGATGCCGGTGGAGGAGTAAGTCGCACCGGAAACGGCATCCACATTGGGGTTTTGTCCTTCCAGAATGGCGGGGATGACCCGCTTTGCCCGGGAGAGATATTCCTCCTCGTCCTCAGCGCTCAGAATCGTGATATCCGTGATCTTATCCTCTGCCACCGTGATCTGCACTGTAATTTTGCCCTCAAAGCCTATGGCTTCGGCGGTGTAGATGCCGTCAAGGTAAGTGGATGGCGCTGTAAATTCCTCCACCACCAGCGGTGCGGCGGGCTTGGGCTGCGGCGGCAGGGGATTGTTGACCACCTCGCCGGTCAGGGCGTTCTGCACCGCGCCCAGAATGCCCCGGCTGGTGTAGGTGGCTTCGGAAACGGCATCCACCTCCCAGCTCTGGGCATCCACTACAGTAGTCAAAAGCCACTTTGCACGCCGCAGAAACTGCTTGGTCTCGTGGGAAGCATCCAGAATTTCAACCTCCGTGATGCTGCCGTTTTCCATGGTGACCTGCACCCGGACGGCACCGCCGTAGCCCCGGGAAGAGCCGACGTAAACGCCGTCAGCATAGGGCAGCTTGGGCAGGGCTTCTTCCTCCGCTTCAACGGAAGCGGCTTCCACCGGCTGCTCCACCACGGCTGTCAGCCTTTCCGGCACGGCAGCCAGCACCGGCACAGTGCGCGGCAGGGCAAAAAGCACAGCCGCCGCTGCCGCCACCGCCGGGAGCAGCTGCACCAGCGGCAGCAGCGTGTTGCTTCGTTTTTTGTTCATTCCAACTCCTCCTGACACGGAAAAGCAAGGCCGCCTGCATAAAGCGACCTTGCTTTTGAGGTATTCTGTTTTTTGCCGGATCAGGCAGCTTTCAGGTTCTGCACGGCATCGGTCAGGTGGGTCACCTGCTCCAGTGCAGCGGCCTTATACAAGGTCTCGCGGCTCAGCAGTTCCACGCTCTCGGCCAGCTCGGTCTCCAGATTGGCGTAGCTGTCGGCGGTGTAAGCGGCCTTTGCCTTGCCCTGTGCTTCAGTGACCACAGCCTGCAGGGCGGCGCGGTCGGCATCGCTTGCCAGTTCGTGCTTGGCAAGGTTTTCGGCAGTGGTCTGGAACTTGACCACCGTGTCGGCGTAGCCCAGTGCACGGATGGTGATGGTCCAGTAGCCGGTGCCGTCCGTGCCTTCCGGCAGCTGGCAGCGGGCGGAATCGCTCAGACCCAGCTGGATGCCCATGGACTTGTGCATCCAGTTGTCGGCTGCAAACTTGGTGCCGTAGGAGGCCTTGGCGTGGGTGTAGGTGCTGTCGTTGCCGTAGTAGGTCCACACCACGGACTGCATCCGGGAGCCAAGCTCGCCGTAGTTGCCGTTCAGGTCCACACGGATGAACTCGCCAAAGCTGCCCACATCGCTGCCGCTGCGCAGGTTCACGGTAAGACCATCAGCAGCTTTCTGGGCGGCTTCTGCCACGCCGGAACCGGTGCCGGTGTGTGCGGCGGAGAAGGTGTAGCCATCGCCGCTCTTGGTTGCATACTTCAGGCCGTTGGTGTTCTTGTCCACCGCAGCCGTCAGGGTGTAGGCGGTCAGGTTCTTTTCAGAGTAGCCGCCCACCAGCTGGCCGCCGTTTTCCACAACGGTGTACTTGGAGCAGAAATCTGCAAGGTCGCTGGTAGCCACGCGCACCGGCACATACTTGGTGCCCAGCACCTCGTAATGGTCCATCTGCACGGTAGAACCGTCGGCCTTAGTGATGGTGCCGCGGTTCCAGCCTACGGTAGAGCCATCGGCCAGATAGATGGTCTTGCCATCGTCCGACCAGTGGGAAACGGTGTAGGTGCTGCCGTCCTTGGCGTAGATGACAGCAGTGCTCTGGAAGCTGCCGCGGTGCAGACCATGGTTGGCGGTAGCGCGGGAAACGGCGTCAAATGCGCCAAGGTCGTGCTCCTCGTGGCTGTCCAACTGCGCAGAAGCGGCAGAACTGCCGGCAGCATAGACCTTCTCGTTTGCCCAGTACTCGTCCCAAGTCAGGGCAGCGTAAAGGTAGGTGTACTTTTTGCCCAGCAGAAAATCGAAAAAGCCGTTTTCCTCCTCGGCGGGGGCTGCTGCAAAGGCGGTAGCGGTCAGCAGGCTGAGCGCCATAGCCGCCGACAGCAGCAGGGAAAGAAATTTCTTTGTTCTCATGAAAAAATGCTCCTTTCATCACACTGGCAGGGGATAGGGATCATGTGGTTAGCATCACCTAACATTGCGCGCAAAGAAAAACCCGCGGGGCAAAGCCCCTCAGATGGTTAGGATAAGCTAATTGACGAGACCTAAAATAGCACGCCTGCAAAGCGTTGTCAAGAAAAAACGGGGATGTTTACAGAGGTTAATTTGTGGGCAAAAGGTGCCGTTTACGCTCTTTATGCTGCAAGCCCTTGACCTTTTTGCCGGAGCGCAGTATACTTTTCATATGGTTAGTTATAAATAACCGCAAGGAGGTACTACATGATACAAGACGCATTCTGGGGGATCTTGATCCCGTTTCTGGGCACAAGCCTTGGAGCAGGCTGTGTATTCTTTTTAAAAAACTCTTTGCGTGACGGCATCCAGCGTGCCCTCACCGGCTTTGCCGCCGGGGTCATGGTGGCGGCATCGGTATGGAGCTTGCTGATCCCGGCCATGGAGCAGGCCGCAGATCTGGGCAGACTGGCGTTTTTCCCGGCGGCAGCAGGCTTTTGGCTGGGCATCCTGTTTTTGCTGCTACTGGATCATCTCATCCCGCATCTGCACCAGAATAGTTTGCAGGCCGAAGGGCCAAAAAGCCAGCTCCAGCGCACCACCATGATGGTTCTGGCGGTAACACTGCACAACATCCCGGAGGGCATGGCGGTGGGCGTGGTCTATGCCGGATATCTTGCCGGAACTGCTCAGATCACCGCCGCCGGGGCGCTGGCGCTTTCCCTTGGTATTGCCATCCAGAACTTCCCGGAGGGTGCCATCATCTCCATGCCGCTGCGGGCGGAAGGAATGAAGAAAGGCCGGGCGTTCTGGGGCGGCGTGCTGTCCGGCATCGTAGAGCCCATCGGGGCAGTGCTGACGATTCTGGCAGCAGGCATCGTGGTGCCCGCTTTGCCCTATCTGCTCAGCTTTGCCGCCGGAGCCATGCTGTATGTTGTGGTGGAGGAACTGATCCCGGAAATGTCGCAGGGACAGCACTCCAACGTTGGCACGGTGTTTTTTGCGGTAGGTTTCAGCGTGATGATGGTGCTGGATGTGGCACTGGGGTGACGGTTTGAGGGCTCCCGAAAGCGAAATCTTTTTCAAAATCTCCGAAAATGCCTAAACTTCTTGATAGAGGCAACAGCAGGGCGTATTCTTTTGCCAGAAGGACCGCTGAGAAGCGGCTTTTTGTATTTCTAAAACCACTCGCTAGGCGAGTGGTTCGATAAAGATTTTATAGCAGTTTGCATTTTTAATGCACAAGCAACATCCGCAAACTGCATATCGCAAATATGCTGTTTTGTTAGACACTATTTCTGAAAATTGCGATAAAATAATATTCCTTTAAATATGCCCAGAGCGCAAGCGGAGGGCATTGAAAACCGTTTTGTGCAGCTGCCTTTATTTATTGCTTTCCGGCAGCTTGAAGTAGACGCGGTATTCGTCCGAGTAGATCTTGCTGCCCATACGGCTCACGCCGCCGTACAGGTGGGTGCGCATCAGCGGCTCAATGGCGTCCAGATCTTTCTCCCGCAGAATACGCAGCATCTCGGCGTGCTCGCTGACAACGCTGGACACGTTGCGTGCGCCCACGATGTCCAGACGGATAAAGCGGGAATAGTCTGCCTGCGGGCGGGTCATCTGCTCCCAAAGGTATTCCTTGCTGGTTTTGCGGAACCAGTACGCGTGCATGGCAAGGTCGCAGCTGAGGAAGTGGTTGAAATCAAAATTTTCCGGGTCGCTGCGCCCCGCAGCGGCCTCCAGCAGCATATTATAAAGGTGCTCCACAGCAAGGATCTCCATGGGCGAGCAGCTCTGCACAAAATCCCGGAACACCATGCCCTCGACGGCAACACGCTGGAAGATGAGCTGATCCACCACGCCGATGTCGATGGCGGTAACGATGGTGCCCTTGCAGGGGATGATCTGCACAAAGCGGTTCTGCTCCAGCCGCTGCAAAACGCTGCGGATGGGGGTGCGCGAAACACCGAACCGCTTGCACAGCTGGTTTTCGCTCAGCGCTTCCCCGGGCAGGATCTTCAAGGTACAGATCTCGTCCTCGAGAATATGATAAAGCTCATCCGTGTGCTGTAATGTAGCCATAGTCGTTCTCCATTTATCCGGTAAATTAAGCTTAATATCATTGTACCGTCCCGGCAAACGAATGTCAATGCTGGAATGGAACTTTATTTGACAACTTGTATACAAGCTTTTGCGCTTGCGTACGGAGCTGCTTATGAAACGGGAAGATTGATATACCACTTCATAATGCGGGAAAAGTGCTGATGGAATGCCGTGATAAAGCGGGTGTTGTACGAAATGTACAAAAAAACAGAAAATAAGTGTCAAATGCTATAATTGCAAAGCGCTGCGGTTTTATGGCGGCAGCACGGCGGGATAAAATGCTGTATACAAGGTTTTGCTAAAAAGGCTGAAAGGGGCCAAATACCCTGCATACACCGGAGCGTTACCGGAAAATACAGCAGGAAATGTGCTTTTTTGTGTATTGCGGGGGTACTGTGCTGCTGCGGGCTTGCCTTGCTGCGCAAAAGGCGGTAAACTGAGGGTAGGCAAAACGCCCGAAAAGGAGAGACGACATGGCATATACAAAGGCTGACCTCAAGCACGACCTTGCAGCAATGGGGCTGACAGGAAACGAGACCATCCTGATCCATTCTTCCATGAAGTCCATCGGCACGGTGGAGGGCGGTGCGGACACAGTTCTGGACGCGCTGATGGAGTTTTTTGCGGAGGGCTTGCTGCTGCTGCCCACCCACACATGGCGGTTTATCAATGAGGAGAACCGGATGTTCGATGTGCGCCGCAGCCCGTGCTGTGTGGGCATTCTGCCGGAGCTGTTCCGGCAGCGCCCCGGGGTGGTGCGCTCGCTGCACCCCACCCACAGCATGGCGGCTTACGGCAAGGATGCGGCTGCTTACATAGAAGGGGAGCTGGACGCCAACACCCCCTGCACCCCCGGCGGCTGCTACGACCGGTTGCGGGCAGCTCACGGCAAGGTGCTGCTGCTGGGGGTGACCCACGCCCGCAACACCTTTATCCACAGCGTGGAGGAGGTGCTGAACGTCCCGAACCGCCTGACCGACAAGCCCCTGCAGCTGACCGTGGCGGACGAAGCCGGGGCGCAGCACACCGTCTATATGCGCCGCCACTACAACGCGCAGCAGCCGCACATCTCGGAGGATTTCGTCAAGCTGGAGCAGGCGTATCTGGACTGCGGCGCAGCCCGGAACACGAAATTCGGCGATGCAGCCTGCATTTTGTGCGATGCTGAGGGGCTTTTCCGGGTCACCCGCCATGTTCTTGCCCCAAATCCCGAAGCCTTTGTCACAGAGCCTGTCATCCCGGCGGAGCGCTGGCAGGCGCTTTGCACCGGCAAAACCTAAAACCCTCCCGGTCATTGCAGCACGATGCCGGAGCTGCCGCAAAGAAATCGGATGCGCGTGGTTTTTATGGATAAATATGTGAAAATTTGTTGAAAAAACTTCCTGATAATGGTAAAATAATTGTATGTCTCTATTGCGCTGTGCCTTTTCGCGGGAAAGGAAAAGTGCAAAACAGGAAGCACACAAAAAATTGCGGCATCATTTCCGTGGGCGGGTTTTAAAGCGCACACTCTTGCGGGCGGTGATGTACGATTGGTGAGCCATAGCAGCTTTGCCGCAAAAACGGCAGCTGCCCAAGAGCTGTGAGGAGAATGAATTTGACGAACAAAAGAACATTGCGCCGCCTTATTTCCGTGCTTGCGGTACTGGCGCTGGGGCTGTCCCTGCTGACTGGCTGCGGCACAAAAAGCCCGGAACAGGTACAGGAGCAGGAGGATGCCCAGACCATTCAGGTGTATCTGTGGAGCAATAGTCTGTACGAAAGCTATGCTCCCTATGTCCAAGCGCAGCTGCCGGACGTGAATATTGAGTTCATCGTAGGCAACAACGATCTGGATTTTTACAAGTTTTTGCAGCAGAACGGCGGCCTGCCGGATATCATCACCTGCTGCCGGTTCTCGCTGCACGATGCTGCCCCGCTGAAAGACAGTCTGATGAACCTTGCCCTGACCAACGAGGCGGGCGCTGTGTACAACACCTACCTCAACAGCTTTAAAAACGAGGACGGCAGTGTGAACTGGCTGCCGGTGTGTGCGGATGCCCACGGCTTTGTGGTCAACCGCAGCCTTTTTGAGCAGTACGATATCCCGCTGCCTACCGATTACGCAAGCTTTGTGGCGGCCTGTCAGGCGTTTGAAGCGGTAGGCATCCGGGGCTTTACCGCTGACTATGCCTACGATTACAACTGCATGGAAACGCTGCAGGGGCTTTCTGCCGCCGAGCTTACCACTACGGAAGGGCGCAAGTGGCGCACCGCTTACAGCGACCCCGCCAGCACCGTGCGGGTGGGTCTGGACGATGCCGTGTGGCCGGGGGCCTTTGAGCGGATGGCGCAGTTCATTCAGGATACCCACCTTACGGCGGACGACCTTGCCCTGACCTACGACGACGTGACCGGGATGTTCCGCAACGGGGAAGTTGCCATGTACTTTGGCAGCTCTGCCGGCGTGAAGATGTTTCAGGATGAGGGCATCGACACCATTTTTATGCCCTTCTTCTGCCAGAACGGCGAAAAGTGGATCATGACCACCCCGTATTTCCAAGTTGCCCTGAACCGAGATCTCGAGCAGGACACCGCGCGCCGCGAAAAAGCCATGAAGGTGCTGAACGTCATGCTCTCTGAGGAAGCGCAGAACCGCATCGTTGCCGACGGACAGGACGTGCTGAGCTACAGTCAGAACGTCCCCCTGCGCCTGACCGATTACATGAAGGATGTGCGCGATGTGGTGGAAGAAAACCATATGTATATCCGCATTGCTTCCAACGATTTCTTTGCCATCTCTAAGGATGTGGTCTCCAGAATGATCGCGGGCGAGTACACGGCAAAACAGGCTTACCGGGCGTTCAATGCGCAGCTTCTCGCCGAAGAGGAGCCCGCTGCGGACGAGACCGTGCTGACCAGCGGAAAGAGCTATTCCAACGTGTTCCACGCAAACGGCGGCAATGCCGCCTTCTCTGTTATGGCAAACACGCTGCGCGGCGTTTACGGCACGGATGTGCTGCTTGCCACCGCAAACAGCTTTACCGGCAGTGTGCTGCAGGCGGACTATACCATAAAGATGGCGGATTCCATGATCATGCCCAACGGCCTGATGTCCCGCCAACGCACCATGACCGGTGCTGAGCTGAAGGAAACTGTCCGCGCCTTTGTGGAAGGCTGCGAGGGCGGCTTTGTGCCCTTCAATCGTGGCTCTCTGCCGATAGTCAGCGGTATTGCCGTGGAGGTAAAGGAGAATAACGGCAGCTATACCCTGACCGGTATCACCCGCAACGGGCAGCCGCTGCGGGATGACGACACCATTACTGTGACCTGTCTGGCAACGTCAAAGCAGATGGAAGCGCTGCTTGCGAGCAAGAGCGGCACGTCTGAGGACGGAGACGCGTGGGTGAAAAACACATGGCGCGATCACGTCTCCGGCGGCAGTGCAGCGCTTGCAGAGCCTGAAAACTACATGACACTGAGGTGAGCGGAATGGCAGACGAAAAGCGTAAACCAAAACGGAGCTGCCATCCCCGGCAAAAGTGGCTCCCTGCTGCTGCCGCTATCCTTCTGCTGGTCTTGCTGGCAGTCGGGCTCAGCGTGCGGTACATCTCGTTTGTGTCGCAGACCATCTATCAGGAAAGCACCTCGCATCTGGAAGAAGTGCTGCATAAATCCAACAATATGCTAAAAGAGATGGTGCGCAAAAATGTGACCTATCTGCATTTGTACAACGGCTTTTTGGAAAATACCTCGGACGAGGACGAAATTCAGGCGTATATCGAGCAAGCACAGAAGAATACCGGATTTGCCAACTTTTACTTTCTTACCTACGACGGCAACTACATCACCGTGACCGGGGAAACCGGCTATCTTGGCTTGCAGACCAATCTGGACGAAAAGCTTGCCCATGATGAGGATGTCGTTGTGAACACGGCGCTGCCCGGCAAGCCCCAGATGCTTGCGTTCATCTGTCCCGAAACGCAGGGCAGCTACCGGGGCTTTGCCTACGATGCCATTGCCATCTCTTATTATAATGATGCGGTGCTGAGATTGCTGGACAACTCTGCCTTTGAGGGCAATGCCAGCAACTATGTCATCTACCCGGATGGGCGGGTGGTCATCGACAACTCCGTAAACCGCAAGGAGACCATTTACAACTTTATTGCAATGCTGCGCAGCTATTCCGATCTTTCAGAGGAACAGATCACGGAACTGTCCAATGCCTTTGCGCAGGGCAGCAGCGGAAACCTGAGGGTCAAACTGAGCGACACCAGCTATTATCTGGTCTACGAGGGCACTGCTGTCCAGAACTGGACGATGGTGGGGCTTGTGCCGGTCAGCATTGTCAATGCCAGTCTGGACGAGCTGTGGTTCCATACGGTGCAGATCGTGGCGGGCATCGTTGCAGGTCTTGCGCTGCTGGTCATTCTGCTCATTGTGCGCAGAAGCCATACGATCCTGCGCCGGAAGAATACCGAGATCTCGTACCGGGACGAGCTGTTCCAGAAGCTCTCGCTGAACGTGGATGATGTTTTCCTGATGGTGGACGTAAAGACCACCAAGGCGGATTATGTCAGCCCGAACGTTGAGCGGCTGCTGGGCATCCCGTGGAGAGAAGTCCGGCAGGATGCCCGTGTTCTGGCAGCGCTGCACCCGAATGGTTTCCCGGAGCGCGACAAAAACTATCTGAAAGGGCTGCTCAGCGGGCAGCAGCGCGAATGGGATTTCGAGTTTGAGCATCGGGAGACCAAGGAGCGCCGCTGGTTCCACGTCATCGCCATAGGCAGCGAGGTGGAGGGCAGAGCCAAGTATATCCTTGTCTTGTCCGACCGCACCGCCGACAGGCAGGTGAATCAGGCGCTTTCCGATGCCGTTGCTGCTGCCGAGACCGCCAACCGCGCCAAGAGCACCTTCCTTTCCAATATGTCCCACGATATCCGCACCCCCATGAACGCCATCATCGGCTTTACTACGCTGGCGCTCAGCAATATCAACGATACCGAACGGGTGAAGGATTATCTTGGCAAGACCCTTGCATCCAGCAACCATCTGCTTTCCCTCATCAATGATGTGCTGGATATGAGCCGCATTGAAAGCGGAAAGATCCATCTGGAAGAGGTGGAAGTCAACCTTTCGGATGTGCTGCACGATTTAAAAACCATCGTCAGCGGGCAAATTTTTGCAAAGCAGCTGGAGCTTTACATGGACGTCATGGACGTGACCGACGAGGACGTCTACTGCGACAAGACCCGACTGAACCAGATTTTGCTGAACCTGCTGTCCAACGCCATCAAGTTTACCCCGGCGGGTGGCACAGTCTCGGTACGGGTGCGGCAGCTTGCCGGTAAGGTGCGCGGCTGCGGACAGTACGAGTTCCGCATCAAGGATAACGGCATCGGCATGAGCCCGGAGTTTGCCAAAAAGATCTTTGAACCCTTCGAGCGGGAGCGCACCTCCACGGTAAGCCGCATCCAAGGCACCGGCCTTGGCATGGCCATTACCAAAAACATCGTGGATATGATGGGCGGAACCATCGAGGTGCAGACAGCGCAGGGCAAGGGCACCGAGTTTACCGTCTGCGTGCCCATGCGCGCACAGACCGAGCAGCGCCCGGTGGAAAAGATCACCGAGCTGGAGGGTTTGAAAGCACTGGTGGTGGACGACGACTTCAACACCTGCGACAGCGTGACAAAGATGCTGGTCAAGGTGGGTATGCGCGCCGAGTGGACCCTTTCCGGCAAGGAAGCGGTGCTGCGTGCACGACAGTCTATCGAGATGAGCGATGCCTACCACGCCTATATCATCGACTGGCGCCTGCCGGATATGAACGGCATCGAGGTCACCCGCCGCATCCGCAGCCTGAACGATGATACGCCCATTATCATCCTGACCGCCTACGACTGGTCTGACATTGAGGTGGAGGCAAAGGCTGCCGGTGTGACCGCCTTCTGCTCCAAGCCCATGTTTATGTCCGACCTGCGCGAGACCCTGATGAGCGCCCTTGGTCAGAAGCAGACGGATGCGGCGCAGGGGCTTCTGCCGGAAAAGAACGCCGACTTCAAGGGCAAGCAGATCCTGCTGGTAGAGGACAATGAGCTGAACCGTGAGATCGCACAGGAGATCCTGCGGGAGTACGGCTTCCTTGTCGATACGGCTGAAAACGGTGCTGTGGCGGTGGAAAAGGTGAGCACCGCAGCGCCGGGCAGCTATGATCTGGTGCTGATGGATGTGCAGATGCCGATCATGGACGGCTATACCGCCACCCGGAAGATCCGCGCGCTGGACGACCCTGCCCGGGCAACGCTCCCGATCATTGCCATGACCGCCAACGCCTTTGACGAGGATCGCCGCAACGCGCTGGAAAGCGGCATGAACGGCTTTTTGTCCAAGCCCATCGTGATCGGCGACCTTGTGCAGGAGCTGCATAAAATTTTGTGACCCGAACGCCTGTCAGAAGCATAAATAATAAAGCACCCGCAGCAGTTTCCCGTTTTTTGCAATGAAATGCAGGGAGAATGCTGCGGGTGCTTTTTGCAGTTTGGCACCCGAAAAACGGGCGAAAAAAGAAATATCTTTTCATATTTGTGCGGTGGGTAGGACGAAATTTTGTCAGATGCGTGGAATATTGCAGAAAAATTTGTGAAAAGCAGCCAACGGATATCCCCAAAACGTGTTGATATTGAGAAAATAGACGGAAGATTGTTTACAAAAGGATTACAGGCTGGTATACTTTTTAGCGGTAGATCCCTATGAGATCCGCAAAGAAACAAGAAAGGAAATACCGAACCGTGAATACCACCGCACCGCACACCCTGAGAAAACGATTGCTGACCCTGATACTGAGCTTTGCCTTTCTGCTTACCTGTCTGCCCGCTGCACTGGCAGTGGATCTGAACGTGGACGCAGGCTTCTACTTCAAGCAGAGCCGGGGCGGCACCTGCACGCTGGCTTCCGCAGCCATGATGCTGCGCCGCCGTGCCTACTTTGACGGGCTGACCGATTGGACGAACGTGACCGAGAACAGTGTGCGCTCCACAGCATGGGCCAACGGCCTTGCGCACAGCTTTACATATAAGGAAATGCAGGTGGGCTACGCCACCCTGCCCTCCAGCCTGCAAAGCAAAACGGCGGTGCTGATCTCCCTGCTGGAGCAGCACCCGGAGGGCATCGTCCTTTACGACCGTACCCAGCCCCATGCGGTGCTGCTGACCGACTACACCAACGGTATTTTCTATTGCTCCGACCCGGCGGGGAACATCGGCTATGGCCGCATCCCTATTACAAGCTCCAGCGTGTCCATTGCAAGATCTTCCTGCTACTGGTACGTCACCGCAGATCATAACAGCGTGGCGGCACAGGCCGATGGCCTGCGGCTGGAAGGGATGCGTTACCCGGTAAACCTTCGCACCGGCAGCGGCATGACGCTGACCGGTACAGCCAACAGTGCCACCGGTACTACCCTGACCAGTGTGCAGGTGGCGGTTCTGGACGCAGCTGACCAGACTGTGCAGAGCGCGGCGGCACAGGTGAATGCCGCCGCTTTCTCTCTGAACACGCTGGACAGCCAGATCCGCTTCGGGGAGCTGCCGGAGGGCAGCTACACCTATATGGTGCTGGTGACGGACTCTGCGGGCGAGAGCCTGTGCTTTGCATCGGACTTCACGGTGTCCGGCAGTGCAAGCAGTACCCAGACCTACTGGTCGCTCAAGGACGCCGAGGGCACCAAGCTGCAGCAGACGGTCCAGCAGGTGGAGACCACGGTAGAGACCGCCGCCGAGACCACCGTAAGCTGGTTTGCACAGCTGTTCGGCTGATAAAAATCTGAACATAATTCGGGGCTGCTGCACAAAGCGATGTGCAGCAGCCCTATTTGCATTACAGCAACACCTGTTTTTGAACTTTATAAAATCAGAAAGTCACTGCTGCAGATGCCGCTTTTTGCTACGACCCCTTTCCGTGAAAAAGTGGTTCTGAACCACAAAATTTAAAATATTTCTTCCGCTGAATATGGTCAGAGCAGCGCGGAGACCATTTAAAATCGTCTTTGTTCTGCCGCTATTATCCCCGCAGTTCCGTGCCGGGGTAGTAGTGCGCCAGAATGGCGCGGTAGTCTGCACCCTGCTCTGCCAGCGCCTTTGCGCCCCACTGGCTCATGCCTACGCCGTGGCCGTAGCCCCTTGTGGTAAAGGAGAAGGTGCCGCTTTGCCAGACCACCGTAAAGCAGGTGCTGCGCAGCCCCAGCGCCTTGCGCAGGGCGGTGCCCTGCACCGTCTGTCCGCAGACCGGCAGGCTGTCTACATAGCCGGAGGGGGTGAGCATCGGCGTGCCGAACCACTGCGCCTGCTGCGAAAGAGCAGCGGTAATGCCCAGCCGTTCGGCCAGCAGCTGCTGTAATTGGGCGGCAGAAAGGTTCAGGGTGTATTCATAGTTGTCGGCGGCGGTGTCGGTGCTGCTGTCCACCGGTACAAGATAGGGCAGGGCAGTGCCCCAGACGTTCTCGCTGGCTTCGGTACGGCCATTGGACATGGCAAAGTAGCTTGTCCCGGCGGGGGCGTCCCCGTAATACAGCACCTGCGTCTGTACCGCATCCACCAGCGCGGAAAGCCGGGCGTAGTTGGCCGCGTAGGCGGTGCCCCAGTAGCTGTGCAGCACCGCATCGGTCAGGCAGCCCTGCCGCCGGGCGGGGTCTGCGGTGAACCATGCGCCGTTTTCCTCCGTGTTGTGGTCCCGGCGGTAAAAGGCATAGCTATGCGCCGCCACCGCCTGTGCCTTCAGTGCTTCATCCGGCCAGCTGACCGGCATTTCGGCGGCAACCGCTCCGATGAGATACTCCCGCAGCGGCAGCTCCACCGCCTGCCCGGTGCTCTGATCCGTAAAGCAGACGGTATCGGCTGTGTCAGCAGGGGAGGTGGCCTGACCGCTGCCTTCTTCCGAAGCGGCAGAGGATGCTTCTGCTGCGGACGGAGCGGTGCTCTGCGCAAGGGTCATGCGGGCAAGGCGGTAGGCAGCACACGGCAGGGCGCAGCCCAGCACCAGCAGAACGGCGCACAGCAGCAAAAAGGAACGTTTCATACTAGACCTCCTCCCGGAACGCAGGTTTTGGGAACATCATACGCCCGGCGGCGTGCAAACCGGCGGGAAATGCGCAGAGGAACCCCGGTATTTTTGCGCTTTGCGGTGAGAAGTGTGCACTTAGCGCTTGAATTTACTGCACAAAAGCGATATTATAAAAGTATGTCCATCAGAGCGTAGGATGGACGGGAACGGAAAGTATAAAAAAGTAAGAGACGGAAAGGAGCACTCCTATGAACTTTGCACACGCAGAAGTGGCAACGCTGGACCCGACGACCATGCGTACCCTGTGCGAGGAGTACATCGCAAACAACTACATCGACCCGGAGACCAGCGAGCGGCTGGGGGTCAAGCGCGGCCTGCGCAACCCGGATGGCACCGGCGTGCTGGCCGGCCTGACCAACGTCTGTGACGTTGTGGGCTACAAAAAGGATCAGGAAGGTCATGTGATCCCCACCCCCGGCAAGCTGATCTACCGTGGCGTCAACATCAACGAAATCGTGGACGAGGCTTACCGCAACGACCGCTTCGTGTTTGAGGAAGTGATCTGGCTGCTTCTGTTCGGCAGCCTGCCCACCCGGGAGCAGCTGGACGATTTCTGCGAGATCTTAGCGGAGTCCCGCGCACTGCCGGACGGCTTTATGGACACCATGAACGCTCCCTCGCCCAATATCATGAACAAGTTGCAGCGCTGCGTGCTGGGCCTGTACTCCTACGACGACCGCGCTGAGGATCTGAGCCTTGAGAACATCCTGAATCAGAGCATCAACCTGATCGCCAGTATGCCCACCATGATGGTGAACGCTTACCAGATGAAACGCCGTTACTACGATAAACAGAGTATGTTCTTCCACCTGCCCAAGCCCGGCCAGAGCACGGCAGAGCACATCCTCAGCACCTACCGCCCGGATCAGAAGTTTACCCACGAGGAGGCAAAGCTGCTGGATATGTGCCTGCTGGTGCACGCAGACCACGGCGGCGGCAACTGCTCCACCTTTACCACCCGCGTACTGTCCTCCTCCGGCACGGACACCTACTCGGCTATCTCTGCGGCCATCGGTGCCCTGAAGGGCCCCAAGCACGGCGGCGCGAACCTGATGGTCAACCGCCAGCTGCAGGATATCCTCAAGCACGTTGAGAACCCGGAGGATGACGACGAGGTGCGCGAGTATCTGCGCCGCATCCTGCGCAAGCAGGTGGGTGACGGCTCCGGCCTGATCTATGGCATGGGTCATGCGGTGTACACCATCAGCGACCCCCGTGAGGTCATCCTGAAGCAGCGCGCAAAGCATCTGGCCTACGAAAAGGGCTTTGAGGAAGAGTACAATATGCTGTGCAGCATCGAGCGGCTGGCACCCGGCATCTTTGCCGAGGAAAAGGGCAGCTCCAAGCCGGTGTGCGCCAACGTGGACCTGTTCAGCGGCCTGATCTACAATATGCTGGGCATCTCGGAGGATCTGTACACCCCGCTGTTTGCCATCGCCCGTGTGCCGGGCTGGTGTGCACACCGGGTGGAAGAGGTGATCTTCGCCAACCGTATCATCCGCCCGGCCTACAAGTATCTGGGCGTGCGCCAGAAATATAAGCCCATCGAGGAGCGTTAATGAAACCGTTAGAGTTAGTTGTTATCCTGCTCTGCGTGCTGCTTGGCCTTGGCCGCGGCGCAGACCTTGCCTTTGCTACGGACGCCGCCACCGGTCTGTGCACCGCAGGCGCGGTGTGGTGGCGGTATCTTGCCTTGGGCGCTGTGGTGCTGGCCGCAGTGCTGGCTGGCCGCAGCCGCCCGCTGCCCCCGGAGCCGCTGCGCAGCCGCCGCCCGGCGGCAGGCGTGCTGGCCTTTGCCGGGGCAGTGTGTATGCTGGCTGCCGGCGCGGCGCAGTTCGTGTTCGCTGCCGGTACGGTAAGCACTTTTGTGCGCATTCTGCTGGAGGTAGCCTGTGCCGTGTGGCTGAGCAACCTCGGGCGCAGCTGGCTGCGCGGGGATGGCTGGAAAACGCCTGCCGGCGGTCTGCCGCTGGCCATAGCGGGCAGTGCGCTGTTTTACTGGAACGTGCTGATGCGCTTTATGGAGAACAGCTCCAGCTGGCACAGGGTGCAGCCCACAGCAGCGGTCTGGCAGGAGCTGGCGGCGCTGTTGTTTCTGGCGGCGCTGGCGCGCACGCTGTACCTGCCCCAGCCGGAAAACGGCCGCACCCTGCACGCTGCGGCGCTTGCAGCCTTCTGCCTGTGCCTGTGCTGGGAACTGCCCCGGGTGCTCCTGCTATTGGCAGCGGGCTTTGGCGGCAGCGCTGCGGCAGTGCTGCCGGAGCTGCTTTCCGGTCTTGCGCTGTGCTGCATCGGCGGCATGGGACTTGCCTGTACTGGGCTGGAAAAAAATGGAAACGACTGACAAAAATGGCTGTGTGCCATTGGTGTAATTGAACAAAAGCTTTGTGACAAGGTTTACAAAATCATACAAAAGCCAAAAAAGATGAAATTGTGTTGTTAATTTTTTAGCAGACACTTGAAAGTTTGCCGGTTTTGGTCTACAATAAAGATACCGTGATTTATCCGATTATGGGTAAAATAATTAGGAGGTACTATTACAATGGCTGTTAGAGTTGCTATCAATGGTTTCGGTCGTATTGGCCGTCTGGCTTTCCGTCAGATGTTTGATGCTGAGGGTTACGAGGTCGTCGCAATCAACGACCTGACCAGCCCCAAGATGCTGGCTCACCTGCTGAAGTACGATACTGCTCAGGGCTCTTTCTGCGGCAAGATCGGCGAGGGCAAGCACACTGTCGAGTCCACCGAGGATTCCATCATTGTTGACGGCAAGGAGATCAAGATCTACGCTGTTAAGGACGCAAAGGATGCTCCTTGGGGCGAGCTGAACGTTGATGTCGTTCTGGAGTGCACCGGCTTCTACACCAGCAAGGAGAAGAGCATGGCTCACATCCAGGCTGGCGCAAAGAAGGTCGTTATCTCTGCTCCCGCAGGCAACGATCTGAAGACCATCGTCTACTCCGTCAACGAGAAGACCCTGACCGCTGAGGATCAGGTCATCTCCGCTGCTTCCTGCACCACCAACTGCCTGGCTCCCATGGCTAACGCCCTGAACAAGACCTTCCCCATCGTTTCCGGTATCATGACCACCGTTCATGCTTACACCGGCGACCAGATGATCCTGGACGGTCCTCAGCGCAAGGGCGATCTGCGCCGTGCTCGTGCTGGCGCACAGAACATCGTTCCCAACACCACCGGTGCTGCTAAGGCTATCGGCCTGGTCATCCCCGAGCTGAACGGCAAGCTGATCGGTTCTGCTCAGCGTGTGCCCGTTCCCACCGGTTCTACCACCCTGCTGGTTGCCGTTGTCAAGGGCAAGGATGTCACCAAGGAAGCTATCAACGCTGCTATGAAGGCTGCTGCTTCTGAGTCCTTCGGCTACAACGAGGATCAGATCGTTTCTTCCGATGTCATCGGTATGCGTTACGGCTCTCTGTTCGACGCTACCCAGACCATGGTCGCTAAGATCGACGACGACACCTATCAGGTTCAGGTCGTGTCTTGGTACGACAACGAGAACTCCTA
>ENA-OWXD01000170-OWXD01000170.1-human-gut-metagenome-genome-assembly--contig:-NODE-170-length-22761-cov-9.27019_pt1 | contig 22761 bp, 20 predicted proteins | sample MGYA00249244_ERZ652055 | MGnify/ENA primary metagenome ERZ652055 (study PRJEB26925, sample SAMN05827059) | human gut metagenome | biome: ENVO:2100002; feature: ENVO:00000062; material: ENVO:00002003...
CGCCGCCCTCAGCTGCAACTTCCTTCACGTAGTTGTAAGCCTCGTCCAGCTTCTTGACGGTCTTCTGCAGGTCGATGATATAGATGCCGTTGCGCTCGGTGAAGATATACTTCGCCATCTTGGGGTTCCAGCGGCGGGTCTGGTGACCAAAGTGAACGCCTGCCTCGAGAAGCTGCTTCATAGAAACGACTGCCATAGTAAAATTACCTCCAAAATTTGTTTTGCCTCCGCACACCGTGATCTGCCGCCGTATCGGACGGCGGCGGACTGCCCTCCACTCCTAAGAGCACAAAAGGGCATAGTGATGCGTGTGTAATGCTAAGTAATAATAGCACAAACGAAGCGCTGTTGCAAGGGGTTTTCGTGCTTTTTTCTAAAATGGAACGCACTTTTTCGTCAATCTGCGTCCTCGGCCAGTCCTTCGAGGCCCATCCGGCCGAGTGCATACCCCTTGCCGAACATGAGGTCATACTGAAGGAGCCAGTGCTCGTCGCTCCATTTCTGCTGCAAGGGCGTCAGCTCGTTCGAGGTCGTGCCGTCCTTTTCCATGATGGTGCCCCGGGTGTTGGCCCGGTAGGCGGCGCGGAGCTGGCGGCCAAGGAACTGGAAGTAGAGAGGCTGACGCAGGCCGAACAGCTCCATCATCACCGGCGAGATGTCGTAGGCTGCGATGGTGCCGAGATCGACCGCGCGGTCGGAGTAGTTCGACCACATCAGCAGCGTCGTCTGGTGGAGACGGGGATCGGCGCTGGAATCGCTGGCATAGCCGCTGCGAGTGTAGATATCGTAGTTAGAGTCGATGGGGTTGTAGTGGTCGCCCCAGAACACCAGAATGACTGGCTCGTCCACCTGCGAGAAGTACTCCGTCAGCTTTCCCAGCATGGCGTCGGCATCCCGGATGCCGGTGGCGAAGTCTTCCAGCGCACCCACGGTGCTGGCCTTGAGACCCGCCGGGGCCTCCGTGACCTTCACCCGCTGGTCGTCGGGATAGTTGTCCTTATTATAATTGGTATGGTTCTGCATGGTGACGGCGTGGAGGAAGACCGGCGCGTCAGACTTCTCCTTCATCGTCTCGTACTGGCCGATGATCTGGTCGGCCATCGAGTCGTCGGTGACGAGGCCCGTCGTCCAGTAGTGGCGGCGCACCTTCTCGACGCCGTGCATCTTCTCAAGGCTGATGAAATCGTCCAGCCCGAGGTTGGGGTAGGCCGTATCGCGGCTCCAATATCTGGCCCAGAAGCAGTGCACTGCCGCCGTCTGATAGCCCTGCGTCTTGAGGTAGCTGGGCAGGGCGAACATGGGCTTTGTCACATGCTGCTGGTAGGGCTTGCTGCCGTTCGGCAGATAGGACACCGAGTAGCCGGTCAGAGCCTCGAACTCCACGTCACAGGTGCCGCCGCCGAAACTGGGGCTGTAGACCCGGCCATAGGCGCTGTTCTGCTGGAGCGCGTGGAGGTTGGCCGAGACGTCGGTGTCGAACTGGAAGCCGTACTGTTCCAGCTCCGAAACGTCCCAGTAGGATTCATCCATCACATAGATAATGGTGGGCTGCTCCACCCGCTCCTCTGCCGGGGTCTGGGCGGCGTAGGAGTCGGGGTAGGCCGGGCTGGTAGTATACTTCTCCCCTGCCTCCACGTCATCGAGAATGGCGTCGATGGCTTCTTCCGAGTAGCTTTCGGGCTTGTCGATCTCCAGATTCGTCAGGTTGGTGAGAAAGCTGGTGACAACGCCATAGTAGCGATAGTAGCGGTCCTGCATCCATGCGTCGGGCAGGATGCCCAGAGCCTGCGTAACGGCAGGCTGCAAAAACACGCCGAAGACGAGGGCGCAGGCCGCCGCCGTGCTGGCCGCAAAGCCCGCCAGCCGCCGCACCCACGGCAGCTTCTGCCGTCCCCGGTAGAGGAAGAAGGAGCCGACCGTCAGCGCCAGCACCAGAACAGCGGAGAGGATCATGCTGGTCTGGACATGGATGCCTGCAGCGGAGGCCACGCCTGCCGCCTCGGACACCTGTGCCAAGTCCCACGGAAGGAACGGCTCACCCCGCAGCTGAAGGGTGTAGAAATCCACCGTAGCGGGCAGACAGCCCAGCAGGGCTGACAGCAGCGTTGCCAGCGGAGCAAAGCGGGTAAGCCAGTCCAGCGCCAGCCAGACAAGGAAGAGCAGCCCCCACGCCAGAAGATAGGCCTCCGCATGGGGGAAGATGTACTGCAAGAAGGTGTCTGCATTCAGAGTGCCCCGGGCGATCCACTCGGTCAGCACCAGAAACAGGAGGGTGGCTGCGGGCGGAAAGAGAAGCCGCGCCCCGTGCAGCCAGACGGGCACAGCCTTGGAATGGTGTTTCATAAAGAAGTTCCTTTCACTTCTGCGGTTTTTCTTGTCATTTATGGGCAGCAAGTTCTGTCCGGTTTTCTATTATAATCCTCCTTCCTCCAAAATCCAGTCCCGACAGACAAAAAAACAGTTGAAAAACTTTCATCCGTTCAGCCATTGACGTAATTTGTCCAGCAGTCCTCCGCGGGAGGGTGGTGCCGCCGGGATGTCGGTCCGCACAAGGATGGCGTCCAGCCCGATGCGCTCGATGTCCGCCCATGGGATGGTCAGCGTCTCATCCCGTCCCAGAAGCCCGAACAGCCGGGGGCGTCCCAGCAAAAGCAGGCTCTCGATGCGGGCCGAAGCCTCGTCCAGTTCCAGATCGTCCACCCGGCCAAGGCAGGCCCCATCCTTCAGCTGGACGACCTCCTTGGTGCAAAGTTCCCGAAAGGTCATAGTTCCCCCGCCCCCTTTTCCCTTCATCCTATGCCGGAGCGGAGATCAGGATGCAAAAGGGCTGGAAAAACCTGCCCCGGATGTGCTATACTGGGCATAGTGAATTTCAACTTTTTAAGAGGGATAACGGATGTATAAAAATATCGTATTCGATTTCGGCGGCGTCATGGTGGATTTCGACCCTTACGAGTATCTGGTCGATCTGTTCGGGAACCACGAGGTGGAGGACGAAGTCTTTGCCCTGACCTTCGGCAGTGAGGAATGGCAGCTGCTGGATGCCGGCAGGATCACCCGCGGCGAAGCGAACCTCCGGATGCTCGACCGGGCCAAAAAGGCAGGCCGTGCCTTTGAGGTACAGGGCGTTCTGGACGACTGGATGCATATCCTCCGCCCCCGCCGCCGGATGCAGACCCTTGTCGAGCAGCTCAAGCAGCATGGCTACTGCGTCTACTACCTGAGCAATATCCCCGAGGATGTGCTTGCCCTGCTGATGGAGCGGGACTTCAAGGGTCTCTTCGACGGCGGCGTAGCCTCCTGTGAGGTGAAAATCAACAAACCCGACCCCCGCATCTATCGGGCGTTGCTGGACAAATACCAGCTGAAAGCCGACGAATGTATCTTCATCGATGACCGTGCCGATAACATCAAGGCTGCCAGCCTTCTGGGCCTCGGCACCTACCAGATGCACAGTGTAGGCAGCCTGCTGCGCAGCCTTCCCACCTTCGGCGTCACCATCCACTGACAGCAAAAGACCTCTGCCCGGCAAAGCCGTCGGACAGAGGTCTTTTTATGCGCAGAGGTTACTTTTTCTCGTAGCTCTGGCAATAGTGCGGGATGTCCACCTGCTGCGAAGAGCAGGTGCAGCGCTCCGTCACCGTGATCTGCGGCAGATCACATTTGCAGCTTTCCACGTTGTGACGGCACTCGCAGACATCACAGCGAACACCTGTGTTTTCCATTTGTTCATCACCTCTTTGTCCCTAGGTTGCCCCAAAGACAAAGCGTTATGCAGGATGTATCGGTGTTATTTTTTACCAGTTGGCCAGATCAGCGCCCAGCTTGCGGCATGCAGCCTGCGTGTCGTCGTCGGGAGTCTCATTGCAGATGAGGCCCTCTTCGCTGAACAGCTGTGCGCCGTCCTCCTTGACGCGCTCACACCAATCGCGCATCCACTGGCCGTCGCCCCAGCCGTAGGAGCCGAACAGAGCCACCTTCTTGCCGTTCAGAGAGCCCTCGAGGCCTGCGAACATCGGCTCGAACTCGCTCTCCTCCAGCTGCTCCGCGCCCATTGCGGGGCAGCCGAATGCCACCACGTCATACTCGCCCAGCTTTGCTGCGTCCATCTCGGCACAGGGCACGATGGCGGCGGCAGCGCCTGCACCCTCAGCGATGCAGTTTGCCATGGTCTCGGTGTTGCCCGTTGCGCTCCAGAATACGATTGCTACTTTGCTCATAATGTTCAGCCTCACTTTTGCTTTATTTGGTTAGCCATTTCTAACTTTCTGTCCTGTAAAAATGCGTCAGATACAGGCTCAGACGCATTTCTCGGGTTAGGTTTATCTAACCATCCATAGAGTACCACAGCTGCTCCGCTTTGTCAAGCGGTCAAGCGTGCTAACTTTTTTGGTTCTTTACGCTGCCCTCATTAGCCGGAATGCCACCGTCAGCACGCCGAGGATGACCGGCTGGTGGAGCAGGTAGAGCACCAGCGAGTGACGCCCCATCCAGCCCAGCGGCGGGCAGACCGACCGGCGCAGAGGCTCCATCCCCGCACGGCCCGCCAGCTGATGGAGAAAGTACCCCACCCAGAACAAAAACAGCCACGGCAGCAGCGGGAAATAGTCGGTGGAGAAAAAGTCCTTCGGCATGAAGCCGAGATAAGCTGTCAGACCATTGGCATAGAGGGCCTGCGGCAGAGCCAGCCGCCCGCCGGGCAGGTTCCAGAAGCCTCTCATCGTGGGATATGTCACCCAGAAGAGCGCTGCGCTGAGCACCACACCCGCAGCAGGTGGGATGCGGCGCAGCAGGCCGTCCAGCACTGCCGTGAGGAGCATCGCCGAACCCAGCAGCGTCAGCACACCGAACCACACCACGTCCTCGGGCAGGAAGAGCAGGGTGACGGCTGTGACCAGCGCCCCTGCCCCGAAGACGACAGCTCCCCGCCGGAACGGATGATGCCCCAGCGGCAGGCAGAAGCCCGAAAGCAGGATGAAGACCCAGCAGATGCTCTGCTGCCACAGAAAGCCCGGACGCCCGATGTACCACTTCTGCGGGATGCCAAAGAGAAAGACTACATCCCACATCCCGTGATAGAGCATCATGCTGATGAGGTCAAGCCCCCGCAGCTCGTCCAGCAGACGATAGCGGAGCGATTGTTGCTGTTCCATGTTTTTTATCCTTCCCTCTTCCCCAAGTCGAGATAGAGAGAGTATAACACAGCCGGAAAATAAATGCAAAAAGCCGCCCCGGCGGCAGCTGCAAACTGCACGCCGGGGCGGCGTATCACAATGACTGGAGTACCCTTGCTCAGACTTCGGTGTTGAAGTAGCGCTTCAGCAGGCCCTCGAAGCCGCGGCCATGACGGGCCTCATCCTTTGCCATCTCGTGGACGGTGTCGTGGATGGCGTCGAGGTTCAGAGCCTTAGCCTTCTTGGCGAGGTCCATCTTGCCGGAGCAGGCACCGCACTCGGCCTCTGCACGCATCATCAGGTTCTTCTTGGTGCTGTCGGTGACGACCTCACCCAGCAGCTCGGCGAAACGGGAAGCGTGATCGGCCTCCTCGTAGGCGTAGCGCTTGTATGCCTCAGCGATCTCGGGATAGCCCTCACGCTCAGCCACGCGGGCCATTGCCAGATACATGCCGACCTCGCTGCACTCGCCCTCGAAGTTGGCGCGCAGACCATCGACGATCTCCTGAGGAACGCCCTCAGCCTTGCCGATGCCCACGACGTGCTCGGTGACGTAGGTGTTGCCGGTCTTCTCGACGAAAGCGGAAGCGGGAGCCTTGCAGACAGGGCACTGCTCGGGGATGCTGCCCTCAGCGATGTAACCACAGACGGTGCAAACGTACTTCTTCATAAGATTTATCCTCCATTTTTGTTTGTTGTTATTGGGTGGCCTGCTCTGGTACAGCAGGCCTTGTTTCTGAGTCTATTATAGCGAATAATTCCTAGTTAGTCAAGGCTGATTCTAAGAATTATTCTTAGTTAATAAAAGTCTCACACTTTGTCCAAAAAACGAACACAAAAGATGTCACTTCTGCCGAAGAAGGGCTTTTTCTGCCTGCCTCAGACCTGCAGGTTGCCGCTGGAAGGAGCATCGGCACCATCGGCAGAGTCGAACTCGTAGTCGTTGCCGGGGAGGACGGCGTTGAGCAGGATGCCCACGATGGCGGCGATGGCCAGACCGGACAGGTTGACCGACACACCGGCGACCGCGAAGGTCAGGCCGCCCACCGAGTTGAAGCCCAGCGCAGACACCAGAATAACAGCGGCGATGATGAGGTTTCGGCTGTTGGTGAAGTCCACCCGGTTCTCGACCACGTTGCGGACACCGATGGCGGAGATCATGCCGTAGAGCACGAAGCTGATGCCGCCGATGATGCCGGTGGGGATGGTGTTGATGACGGCCTCAAACTTGGGGCTGAAGCTCAGGATGATGGCCAGCACAGCGGCGATGCGGATGACGAGGGGGTCGTAGATCTTACTCAGAGCCAGAACGCCGGTGTTCTCGCCATAGGTGGTGTTGGCCGGGCCGCCCAGCAGGCCAGCCAGCGCGGTGGCGAGACCGTCGCCCATCAGGGTACGGTTCAGGCCGGGGTCATTGATGTAGTTGTGGCCGACGGTAGCACTGATGGCTGCAATGTCGCCGACGTGCTCCATCATGGTCGCAAGGGCGATGGGGATGATGGTGAAGAGGGCGCTGATGAACTCGGGGCTGCCGTCGATGGCGAAGAGGCCCATTGCCTCCTTGTGAAGGGGGATGCCGAACCATGCAGCGGAGGCGATGCGCTCAAAATCCACTGCACCGGTCACGAGGGCCACCGCGTAGGAGACCAGCACGCCGATGAGGATGGGCAGGATCTTGACCATGCCCTTGCCCCAGATGTTGCAGACGATGACCGTGCCCAGTGCCACGAAGGCCAGCAGCCAGTTTGCCTGACAGTTGTTGATGGCCGAGGGGGCCAGGATCAGGCCGATGGCGATGATGATGGGGCCAGTGACCACCGGCGGGAAGAAGCGCATGATGCGCCGGATGCCGAAGGTGGAGATGAGCAGGCTGACGACCAGATAGACCAGACCCGAGAACGCCACGCCTGCGCAGGCGTAGGGCAGCATCTGGGTGTTGGCAACGGTCAGGTTGCCGTCGGCGTCGGCCAGCATGGGGGCCACGATGGAGAAGCCGCCCAGATACGCGAAGGACGAGCCAAGGAAGGCCGGGACCTTGCACTTGGTGATGAAGTGGAACAGCAGGGTGCCCAGACCTGCGCAGAGCAGGGTGGTGGAGACGCTCAGACCGGTGAGCAGGGGCACCAGAACGGTGGCGCCGAACATGGCGAACATATGCTGGATGCCAAGGATGAGCATCCGGCCCCCGCCCAGCTGGCGGGCATCATAAATGCCCTTGGAATAATCGATATTCTGACTCATGATTTCCTCCTTCTACTTGCAGGCCCAAAAAAAGAGGCACTACCGCAGGAAAGCGGCAATGCCTCAGATCTCGGGACGAAATCGGAAACGGAAGATACAACCGATACATGCAAAAGACAGACTCTTTTTCCGCATCCTGCTCTCCCCCTTCCTCTCATTCTTCGGCATAGTATAGCATAAATGCCGGACACTGACAACCTTTTTCCTGTATTTTGCGGTGATTTTCTGTCGGCTGCGGGCTGACGGCCTTGAAATATGCCGCATTCCACACTATAATATAACCTATTGCCGCAGTTGGTCGCAGGGCCGGCGGCGGCAGCCGAAACAACAGCCATACTATTATAAAAGGACGCTTATGATATATCTCGACTACTCCGCCAACACCCCCGCCTCCCCCGGGGTGCTGGAGCGCTTTTGTGAAGTGGAGCGCAGCTGCCCCGGCAACGCGAATTCCCGCCATCAGGCCGGGCGGGAGGCCAAGCTGGTCATCGACCACGCCACCCAGAACATCGCGGGGCTTTTGGGCGCACAGCCCGCAGAAGTCATCTACACCTCCGGGGCCAGCGAGGCCAACAACTTTGCCCTCAAGGGTCTGGCGAAGCTCTCCCGCCATGCGGGCAGGCACATCATCTCTACCCCGCTGGAGCACTCGTCCGTCAGCGGCACCCTGACCGCATTGCAGGAGCAGGGCTATGAGATCGATCTGGTGGACATCCGGCGGGACGGGACCATCGACCTCGGGCATCTGAAAGAGCTTCTCCGTCCCGACACCATCGCGGTGGCGGTAACGCTGGTGGACAGTGAGCTGGGCGTCGTGCAGCCCGTAAAAGAAATTTCAGAACTCTTGCAGGCATGGCCCAACTGTCACTTACACGTAGATGCCACACAGGCTGTGGGCAAGATTCCCGTCTCCTTTGAGGGAGTGGACACCATGAGCCTGACGGCCCATAAGTTCTACGGTCTGAACGGCATCGGCCTACTGCTCAAGCGGCGAAAGCTTGCCCTCGAGCCGCTCATCCACGGCGGCGAGAGCACCACTATCTACCGCAGCGGCACGCCTACCGTGGCCTTGGCGGCCTCGCTGGAAACGGCGCTGGAAGCCGCCGTTGGGGAGCTGCCCGCGCGTACCGCCCGGGTAAAGGAAGCGAATGCCTTCCTCCGCGACGCCCTCAGCAAGTACCCGAAGGTACACATCAACAGCCCGGAGAACGCGATCCCCCACATCCTGAATCTGAGCGTCGAGAATGTCAAGGGCACCGTATTCCAGCGGGAGCTGGACGCCGAGGGCGTCTGCGTGTCGGTCAAATCGGCCTGCTCGTCGGACGGTCTGCCCTCCCGGGCTGTGTTCGCCGTCAGCCGCGACCGGCGGAACGCCCTCTCCTCGTGGCGCATCAGCCTGAGCCACCTGACCACGCAGGAGGAACTGGACGGCTTCCTCCGCGCCTTCGACGCCTGCTATACCCGGCTGACCCGGCCGCAATAACGGAAAGGACAGAGAACCATGAAACGCGAAATGGAACCCTACCAGCTCATCGAGCGAAGCATCATCAAAAAATACCGCAAGGAGCTGTGGACCCCCTTCATCGTGGCGGTCAAGCGCTACGAGCTCATCAAGGCCGGGGACAAGATCGCCGTCTGCATCTCAGGCGGCAAGGACTCGATGCTGATGGCAAAGCTCATGCAGGAGCTGCAGCGCCACAGCGATGTGCCCTTCGAGCTGGTCTTTCTCGTGATGGACCCCGGCTACAACGAGATCAACCGCCAGAAGATCGAATCCAACGCCGAGCTTCTCCACATCCCCGTGACCATCTTCGAGAGCAACATCTTCTCGGTGGCCAACAACACCGACAAGAACCCCTGCTATCTCTGCGCCCGGATGCGCCGCGGCCACCTCTACAGCAAGGCCAAGGAGCTGGGCTGCAACAAGATCGCGCTGGGCCACCACTTCAACGATGTCATCGAGACCACCGTCATGAGTATGTTCTACGGCTCTCAGCTGCAGGCCATGCCCCCCATGCTCCACAGCACCAGTTTTCCCGGCATGACCCTCATCCGCCCGATGTATTGCATCCGGGAAGAGGATATTCTGGCATGGAAGCGATACAACGAGCTGGAATTCATCCAGTGCGCCTGCCGCTTCACTGAGAACTGCACCATGTGCGACAATGGCGGCGGCGGTTCCAAGCGGCAGGAAACGAAGATCCTGCTCCGCCGCCTGAAACGCGACAACCCTAACATCGAGAACAGCATCTTCCGCAGCATCCACGCCGTGGCGCTGGACACCATGCCCGGCTATAAATCCGAGGGCGTGGAGCACAGCTTCCTTGAGCGGTTCCACGCGCAGGAGGAGGAGCTTAACAGGGAGTAATATAATACCCCCTCCGACAGAACAAATACCCACGTTCGGTATCTTTTCACAAGACGCAAAAAGCCCCCGGAAGCGCAGCGTTACGCTTCCGGGGGCTTTTCCATGCCGCCGACGGGGGTCGAACCCGTACTCTGTCTCCAGAAAGGGATTTTAAGTCCCTCGTGTCTGCCAATTTCACCACAGCGGCTTCTGAATGAGCTGCCGCCCACATTCCTGCAAGCGGCAGCTCATATGATACAATAGAAATGCTGTTTTGTCAAGTTAAACCTTGCCGCCGTGCAGCTCTGCGTACATGCGGGAGCGGCAGTCCGCCACAGCCGGGGTCATGTTGACGTAGTGCTTATGGGGCATCTCGATGCGCAGCTCGCTCTCCCAAGTCTCCTCGGTGAGCTGCTTTGCGATATAGGCCTTCTTCTCCGCGATGGAGGGCAGCTCGATGGCCAGCTCGCCGTGCAGGATGTGGGGCACCAGCAGCTGCTTGACCCGGGTGGGGACGAAGGTGACGGTGCGCTCGATGGCGTCGGAGTCGAGATTGACCATCGTGACCGGCTTACCCGCCTCGATGACCTCGCCGTCCATTGCGATGAGGTCGCACTGGGCCTGACCATTTTCGTCATAGAGACGCCACGGCATCTTCTTGCCGGGGATGATGGCCTTGCTGGCAGAGTCAGAGCACTTCATCTTGGGCTGATAGGTGCCGTCCGTCCGCTTCACCGCCACCAGCTTGTACACGCCGCCAAAGACGGGGTCCGAGGCGGAGGTGATGAGGTTCTCGCCCACGCCGTAGGAGTCGAAGTGTGCGTGCTCGTACAGCTCCATGTTGGCGATCTTCTTCTCGTCCAGACCGTTGGAGGCCACCAGCTTGATGTAGGACTTCCCTGCTGCATCCAACGCCTTGCGCAGACGCTTGGAGCCGCGGGCAAGGTCGCCGGAGTCGATGCGGGCGCTCTTGACACGGCGGTTGGGGTCATTGGGATACTTCTCGATGAGGTAGTCGTCCAGCTTGATGAGGTTGGGCAGGCCGCTCTCCATGATGTTGTAGGTGTCCAGCAGTAGGCTCACCGAGTCCGGGTAGGTATCGGCAAAGGCCTTGAAGGCGTCGAACTCGGTCGGGAAGAACTCGATGAAGCTGTGGGCCACCGTGCCCACGGCCTTGACCTCAGAGCCAAACTTCATCTCCGCCAGACAGTTGGCCGTGCCGATGCAGCCGCCCAGAACAGCCGCATATGCGCCGTCGTTGCCTGCGCTCTCACCCTGTGCGCGGCGGGTGCCGAACTCCATGACGCTGCGGGGGGTGTGGGTATTCAGGCCGGTGATGCGGGTGGCCTTGGTGGCGATGAGGCTGTGGAAGTTCATGGTCTGGAGCAGGTAGGTCTCGATGAGGATCGCGCCCACGAGGTCGCACTCGATGCGCACCATCTGGACATGAGGATAGCAGACCGTGCCCTCCGGCAGGGCGTACATATCACCCTTCCAGCGGTAGGTGCGCAGATACTCGCAGAACTCCTCGCTCATGCCCTTGGTACGCAGCCAGTGGACGTCCTGCTCGTTGAAGTGGTAGTTCAGCAGGAAACGGGTCAGCTTGCGCTGGCCTGCACTGATGGAATAGCCCTGATTGTCCGGGTTCTTGCGGAAGAACATATCAAAGACAAGGGTGGTGTTCTTAAAGCCGTTTAAAAGCAGGCAGTTGGCCATCGTAAACTCATAAAAATCAACGACCATTGCCGGATTGTCGTAGTCCTCATCCGGGATGTACGGCACAACTTTGATCTCACTCATGAAAAGTTTCCTCTCTTTTTCTGCACACCCTCACAGCGGGTGCTGCCAAACCAGCTCTGCGCCACCGCGCATTTTCGGGCACAGCGCACGTTTCGCCCTGTCATGACAGGGCGTTTGTACCACTATAGCATCTTTGACGGGCCGACGCAAGAGGTTTTGGCAGAAAATGACGGCAGAAAAGAAAAATGTTTTTTGCAAGTTCTTTACCGGCATTTTATTCCGCCGTTTCGGGGAGGCCCTCCCCTGCTTTTGTGGATGCAAAAAGCACCCGCAGCGCCTCATCAGCGCCGCAGGTGCTCATTTTTTCAAACTCAGCCGTTCATGATGCTGGGGGTAGCGTTCTTCAGCACGACGTCATGGCTGCCGCCCTCGACGATGGAGGTGGAGGACACGACGGTCAGCTTGGCCTTCTGCTGCAGCTCGGGGATGGAGAGTGCGCCGCAGTTGCACATGGTGCTCTTGACCTTGTACAGGGTGGTCTGGACGCCGTCCGCCAGCGGGCCGGCATACGGGACGTAGCTGTCCACGCCCTCCTCGAAGCTCAGCTTGGTGGAGCCGCCGAGGTCGTAGCGCTGCCAGTTGCGGGCACGGTTGGAGCCTTCGCCCCAGTACTCCTTCATATACTGGCCGTTGATGCGCACCTTGTTGGTGGGGCTTTCATCGAAGCGGGCAAAGTAGCGGCCCAGCATGACGAAGTCTGCGCCCATAGCCAGAGCGAGGGTGATGTGGTAGTCGTGGACGATGCCGCCGTCAGAGCAGATGGGCACATAGATGCCGGTCTCCTTGAAGTACTCATCGCGGGCCTTGGCCACCTCGATGACAGCGGTAGCCTGACCGCGGCCGATGCCCTTGGTCTCACGGGTGATGCAGATGGAGCCGCCGCCGATGCCGATCTTCACGAAGTCTGCGCCAGCCTTGGCGAGGAAGCGGAAGCCCTCGGCGTCCACGACATTGCCTGCGCCCACCTTAACGGTATCACCGTAGTGCTCACGGATCCAGCCGATGGTGCGGCTCTGCCACTCAGAGTAGCCCTCGGAGGAGTCGATGCAGAGGACGTCCACACCAGCCTCCACCAGTGCGGGCACGCGCTGGGCGTAGTCGCGGGTGTTGATGCCGGCGCCGACCACATAGCTCTTGTTCTTATCCAGCAGCTCGTTGGCATTCTGCTTGTGGGAGTCGTAATCCTTGCGGAAGACGATATACTTCAGGTTGCCCTCGGCGTCCACCAGAGGCAGGGTGTTGATCTTGTTGTCCCAGATGATGTTGTTGCAGTCGTGCAGAGAGGTGTTCTCCGGAGCAGTGACCAGCTTCTCGATGGGGGTCATGAAGGTGGTGACAGAGGCGTCGTCGGGGGTGTGGTTGACGCGGTAATCGCGGGAAGCCACGATGCCCAGCAGCTTGCCGCCCGGGGTGCCGTCGGCGGTGATGGCGATGGTGGAGTGGCCGGTGCGGGCCTTCAGCTCCAGCACATCATGCAGGGTGGCGGTGGGGGCCAGATTGGAGTCGGAGACGACGTAGCCTGCCTTGAAGCTCTTGACGCGGCGGACCATAGCGGCCTCGTTCTCGATGCTCTGGGAGCCGTAGATGAAGGAGACGCCGCCCTGACGGGCCAGCGCGATGGCCAGCTTATCGCCGGAGACAGACTGCATGATGGCGCTGATCATGGGGATGTTCATTTCCAGCGGGCAGGCTTCCTCGCCCTTGCGGTACTTGACCAGCGGGGTCTTGAGGCTGACCGCCGTGGGGACGTTCTCGGCAGAAGAGTAGCCCGGCACCAGCAGGTACTCGCCAAAGGTACGGGAGGGTTCTTCGTAAAAATAAGCCATGTTCAAACTCCTTTTTTCTTAACGCATCAACAACGGATCACATCAAAACAATTTCATGTTTTCGACTCAGGAATTGATTGTATATACTTTACCACAAACCCTTGCAGAATACAAACCCCTGCCCCGCCAAACTTTATAAATGTCCTTTGCAGAAAAACAGGCAAAATGACCACCAAAATGGTGCAAGGTCATACTTTCCCCCGCATGAGCCGGGCTTTGCCGGTTCTGGGGATGCAAAAAAGCCCGTCCAGTCTCGGACGGGCCTTTTTGCACACGAAGCGGAATATCGCCTGTGCGGTGTCCGCCGACAGCTGTGAAGGAGAACAGCCGGAGGAGGATGGCAGACACCCGATATTCCAAAAACAAGAAGAAAAAGATTTCATGATCCAGAAGGGCGTCGCCCTTTCTGTAACCATATTGTAACTCTTTTGAAGGATTTTTGCAATAGTTTTTTGTAATTTCTTTGTAATTATTTTTGTAAAGATTCTGTGACAGGCTCCCCGAACTCCAGATAGCACTCAAAGGCTGCGTGTTCCTCCCTCCGGCCCAGCACATACCAGCCCTCCTTCGAGGGGGCGTAGAACACCTGCACGCTCTGGCCCATCGGCACCTCGCGGTGGTACTTGATGGAGGCGAAGGAGAGCGGCGCAGCCTCCACCACCTCCTGCGGCAGGGCGTCGCAGGCGATGTCCAGATAGAGGGAGTTGTTGATGTGGCCGTTGAGGTCGCACATGGAGTAGCTGGCCCGGCGCTCCCCTGCCGCCGTCAGCGGCTGGCTCTTGTGGACGATCTGGGGCAGTTCTTCGGGCAGGTCGTCGTTCTGGAAGTCCGGCGTGTTCCAGCCGGGGGTGCGCAGGATGCGCCCTGCCTCTGTATCCACGGCCATCCAGCGGCAGTCCACGAGGGCCAGCTTCTCCCCCGTCTCGCTGGTGATGGTGGTCAGGCGCTTCATGGTGCCCTTCTTGAAGGTCTCACAGGCCGTCGTGAGTGCTATCTTCTCGGCCCGGCCCGGCATCCGCCAGACCCGGAGGGCCTGTTTGCCCACGAGGAACGCACTGTGGCGCTCCTTAAAAAAGGCGTAGTCCATGCCGTAGGCCCGAGCGTGGTCTGCCGACACCTGTTCCACATAGCGGAAGAGGGCGCTGGGCTTCAGGCAGCGGCGAAAATCGCTGTCGCCGTCCAGCACGGTCATATGCTCAGTATAACTTCTGTATTCACTCATCGTTTTCTCCCTTTCCTCGACAAAAAGGGGCTGTACGCCTCCGCACAGCCCCCGTAGGATCAATACATATTGCGCGTTTTCCTGCGCACCTTGCGCCAGATGTTGAAGCAGGCCAGAGCCAGCATCGCCAGCAGCAGCATCAGGAACAGATACCCGCTGCCGCCCTCGTCGTAGCTCTTCATCTCGCTCCACTTCACGTCCAGCTCGCTGTTGACCTCATCGCTCAGCGCGGTAAAGACCTTCTCCTTGGCCGCAATCTCCTCGGAGGGATAGGCGATCTCGCTGTACTTGAGATCTTCGTCCAGAATATCCCATACCGCCTGCATGGGGGTGGTGTAGCCGATATACTCCGCATTGGCCTTGCCGATGTCCGGCTCACACATGAAGTTGATGAACATCTCAGCGGCTTCCTGATGCTCGCTGGCGGCGGGGATGGCCATGCTGTCCACCGACAGCACCGTCCCCTCCTCCGGGAACACCCAGGCCAGATCGGGGTTGTCGTCGATCATGGTGATGGCGTCGCCGGAGTAGTAGACGCCGACCGCCGCCTCGCCGCCGATCATCTTATCGAAGATCTCATCCATGACGTAGGCCTGTACCAGCGGCTTCTGAGTCTTCAGCTCCTCCACCACAGCGTCCACCTCTTCGGTGGTCTGGGGGTTGATGCTGTTTCCGCTCTTGAACGCACCGATGGCGTAGGCATCGCGGCTGTTGTTGAACATCAGGATATTGCCCGCGTACTGCTCATCCCACAGGTCGGCCCAGCTGGCCGGGGCCTCGTCCACCATCGTCGTGTTGTAGATGATGCCGGTGGTGCAGAGCATATAGGGCACCGTATAGGCGTTTTCGGGGTCGTAATCCGCGTTGCGGTAGGCCTCGTCGATGTTCGCAAAGTTCGGGATGTTGCTGTAGTCCAGCGGTTTCAGCATCCCTTCCGAGATCATCTTGGCGACCATGTAGTCCGACGGGATGATGACATCGTAGTTGGCCGCGCCGGATTTCAGCTTCGCGTAGAGGGACTCGTTGGAGTCAAAGGTGGTGTAGTTGACCTTGATGCCGGTGAGCTTTTCGAAGGCGGCCACCACGTCCACGCTGTCGTCTGAGCCGTTGGAGATATACTCGCCCCAGTTGTAGACGTTCAGGGTGACGTTCTGGCCCTTGAAGCGGGTCCAGTCGTAGTCATCCGAGACCGACACATCCTCCGTGACCTCGATCTGGCCCGCAGCCAGAGCCGACAGCGGCATGGTCAACGCCAGCACAGCCGTCAGCAGAAGAATGACAAAACGCTTCATTTCGCATCTCCTCCTCTCAGTGCACGCTGGTCGCGGCGGTAGCCGCGGCTCTCCATGGCGTTGGAGACGAGGATGATGGTCAGGATGACCACGAACATGATGGTGGACAGCGCGTAGATCTCCGGGCTGACCTTCTTGCGGGTCATGGAGTAGATGGCGATGGGCAGCGTCTCCACCGTGCCGCAGTTGAAATAGGAGATCATGAAATCGTCGATGGAGTAGGTCAGGCAGATGAGGAAGGCCGACAGGATGGCCGGGCTGATCTCGGGCAGGATGACCTTGAAGAACGCCTGCTTGGGGTCGCAGCCGAGGTCCAGTGCCGCCTCATACAGCTTGATGTCCAGCTGCTTGAGCTTGGGCGTGACGTTGAAGATGACATACGGCACATTGAACGCGATGTGGGCGATGAGCAGCGTGGGCAGGCCCATGATGTTATCCGGTAAGAAGTCCAGCCTGCCCGCGAAGCGCTGGTACGCCACAAAGAGCAGCATCAGCGAGATACCAGTGATGATCTCGGGGTTGACCACCGGAATATAGGTGATGTTCGTCACCAGCAGACGGCTCTTGCGGCCCATGGACGCGATGCCCAGAGAGGCCGCCGTGCCCAGCACCGTGGCGATGATGGCCGAGATGAGGGCCACTTCCAGCGACACCCACAGCGCGTGCAGGATCGACGCATTGTGGAAAAGGCTGGTGTACCACTTGAGGGTGAAGCCGGTGAAGAGCGAGTAGCCCTTGCTCTGGTTGAAGCTGAACACGATCATATACGCGATGGGCAGGTACATGAAGCAGAAGAACAGGATGACATAGGCGCGCTGCATCAGACGCAGATGTTTCGTTTTCATCAGGACACACCCTCCATCTCATCCTCGTCGAAGCTGGACGTGAAGCTCATGCAGAGCAGCACGATGATCATCAGCACGAGGCTCATGGCAGAGCCGACGTTGAGGTTGTAGCTGTTGCCGAGGAACTGCATCTCGATCAGGTCGCCGATGAGCAGGTTGGAGCCGCCGCCCAGCATACGGCTGATGACGAAGGTAGACACCGCCGGGACGAACACCATCGTGATGCCGGTGCTGATGCCGGGCACGCTCATGGGGATGAGCACCCGCAGCAGGGTCTTGGTGGTGGAAGCCCCCAGATCCTGCGCCGCCTCCACGATGCTCTGGTCGATCTTGGTCATGCTGGTGTAGAGGGGCAGGATCATATAGGGCACATAGTTGTACACCATGCCCAGCACCACAGCGCCGGAGGTGTTCAGCATGGTGTAGGGTCCGAGGCCGAACACGCCCAGCACCGCATTCACGGGGCCGTTGACGCTCAGCAGGCCCATCCATGCGTAGGTGCGCAGCAGGAAGTTCATCCACATGGGCAGCATCACCAGCATCAGCATGATGTGCTGCTTGTTGACGCGCAGCCGGGAGAGGAAGTACCCCACCGGGAACGCGAGGATGAGGCAGACGACCGTGGCGATAAGGGCCAGCAGCAGGCTCCGGGCAAACACCGAACCATAGCCGCTGATGCCCACCAGATTGTCCAGCGTAAAGCTGCCGCTGGCATCGGTCAGGGCGTAGTACACCACGATGAACAAGGGCACCACTGTGAACAGCACCATCCATACAAAGTACGGATAGGCCAGCTTCTTATCGTAAATCTTCATGCAGCCTCACCCCTCTGAACGCGCCATGATGTGGATCTCGTTGGGGCCGATGCGCATACCGATGGTCTCGCTGGGCGTGCAGGCGCGGGTGGAGTGGATGAGCCACTCACGGCCCTCGCACTCGACGTGCATCTCGAAGTGGACGCCCTTGAAGATGACGTCATTGACAACGCCCACCAGCTGGCCCTCCACCGGGGAGACCACCTCGATGTCCTCGGGACGAACGACCACCTGCACGCTCTGCTCCCGGGAAAAGCCGCGGTCCACGCAGGGGAAATCCACGCCCGAGAAGGAGACGAGGAAATCGCGGTGCATCACGCCGTCCACGATGTTGGAGTCGCCGATAAAGTCTGCCACAAAAGCGTTCTTCGGCTCATTGTAGATGTCCTCGGGGGTGCCGATCTGCTGCACCTTGCCGCCGTTCATGACGACGACGGTGTCGGACATGGTCAGGGCCTCTTCCTGATCGTGGGTGACGTAGATGAAGGTGATGTTCATCTCGCGCTGCAGACGCTTCAGCTCCAGCTGCATCTCCTTGCGCAGCTTGAGGTCCAGTGCACCCAGAGGCTCGTCCAGAAGCAGGATCTCCGGCTCGTTGACCAGACTGCGTGCGATGGCCACGCGCTGCTGCTGGCCGCCGGACATCTGGCCGATGCTGCGGCGCTCGAAGCCTTTCAGGCCCACGACCTCCAGCATATCCCGCACCTTGCGGCGGATGGTCTCTTCGTCCATCTTCTTGAGGCGGAGGCCGAAGGCTACATTCTCGAAGACGTTCAGATGGGGGAACAGCGCGTACTTCTGAAACACGGTGTTCACCGGACGCTTGTAGGGCGGCACGCCCGTGATGTCCTCGCCCTTCAGCAGCACTTTGCCGGAGGTCGGCTCCAGAAAGCCTGCGATGAGGCGGAGGGTGGTGGTTTTGCCGCAGCCGGAGGGTCCCAGCAGCGTCACAAACTCTTTGTCATGGATGTCGAGGTTCAGCCCATCCAGAATGCGCTGACCATCAAAGTCCACTACGATGTCTCGCAGTGAAACGATCACCGAGTTGTTCATTTTTTCCTATATCCTCCTTGTAACTCAGATACGAAAAAAGAAGGGGTCTTTCGCCCCATCCCTCTTTCGCACTAGGGTGACTTTTCCCCGCACAACATCCATGACGACCGTAACATTGCGCAGTTATTCTGCCCTTTCTTGTCTATCTTAAACAATCTTTGTCAAAATGTCAATCGCTCTGCTGATGTTTGCCGAAACTTTGACCTGCATCCATCCATCTCTCGCTGCAACAAAAAAGCTCTCCCAAAAGGAGAGCCGGCGCGCGGGCGCCTGAGCGGGCAGGGATGCTGCCCGGGAAAAGCCTATTTCAGCTGCTCTGCGGTCTGACAGAGTGCCGCCACGGTCTGGCCGTCCACGGTGTAGACCGAGTCGTCCCCCGACACCATCATGTAATAGCCGTCGGTGCCGATGGCGTAGGTCAGGACAGCCGTGCCGTCTGCTGTCGTCACCTCCGCCGTTACCAGCGGGTCATCGAAGCCGCAGGCGGAGGAGTCTGCGGCGGTGTCCTGCCCGGTGACATAGCTGGCCAGCGCGGCCAGCAGGGCATCCGTCTTGTCGGCATCCAGTGCAGCATCCGGCGCATCTGCGAGCCGCCAGACGGTCCGATAGGCTGTGCTGTCGGCCCCGGTGGGCTGAGAGACCGCCTGCAGGCGGACCACCTCGCCGCTCTGGAGGGTATAGCGCAGGGCCTCGATGTCCGAGACGGTGATGCCCGCCGGGCTGAACGCCCCGAACAGCCCGGCTTTGGTCTGTTCCATGCAGCGGAACTTGGCCGCATCCACGGCGTAGACCGTGTCCTCCCCGTTCCGGCGGACGTAGACGTCGCCGGTGACAGGGTTCTCAGCCCCTACCGTGAGGGTGGTGCGCTCCCCCGCCGCCGTCACATTCACGACAAGCCGGGGCGCATCGAAGCCGTAGTCCTCACCGGGCTGTGCCTCGAGCTGGCGCTTTGCCCTCATATCTGCCAGCGCGGTGCGGATGGTGTCGCAGGCAGAGTCGTCCAGATGGTAGTCCGGGTCCTCGGCCAGCGTCCACCCATCGCCGGGCAGAAGGGTCAGGGTCTCTCCTTCATACTGGACTGCCACCTGTTCCAGCGTGTCTCCGGTCACGTCCAGCAGGGGGATGCTCCCGTCCTCGGCCTCGCTGGCGGCCTGTTCGGCTTTCCGGTTCGCGTGGGTCAGCAGGGCCAGCGCCGCCCCGGCGGCGAGGACGAGCACCAGCAGGAACGCAAGAGTGCGCTGTTTTGCTTTCATCGCCCTGCCCCCTTTATCTGCGGCGGCGCAGCAATACGACCACTGCACCCACGGCCAGCACAGTTGCCGGAAGGATGAGGACGAACACCAGCCCCAGCGCGGCGGCGGTGTGGTTCGGGATGGTGATGGGCGCGGCCTCCAGCGCCTTGGACTCCACGAGGGTCGTCCCCTCCTGCCCGGCCAGAGCGGCCGCACAGCCCTGTAAGAAGGTCACATTGCCGGGGACGGTCTGGTAGACGGCCTCGTTGTCCATATTGCCGCAGTTGACCCAGATGACCTCAGCGCCGGTGGCGTTGTTGGAGGCGTAAGCCGCCAGCGTGAAGGGGCCGTCGGGGTCGCCCTCCTCCTGCCCGGCGGTGGTCATCTCGTAGCCTGCCGTCTTGCTGTAGGAGCTTTCCGAGCTGACCAGCAGAGGCTCGGAGGTGACGCCCTCCGTCTCGGTGAGGGTGATGCCCTGCGCCATTTGAAGCAGTACCCGGCGGCTGGTGTCGATGCCGTCCAGTGTGCCGCTCCCGGTGTCTTCGGCGTAATCGGGCAGCAGATAGTAGGGGTAGCCGCTCAGGGAGTGGCCGCTGTCCCCCTCCACCACAAGGCCCGGCGTCCGGCTCAGGCCGAACTCGGCCATCAGGGCGTCGAGGTTTGGGGTGGAGTAGTAGCTGTCGGTGGTGAGCATCAGGCGTCCGCCGCTTTTCAGATAGGCGCGGAGGGCCGACATCTCATCCACGAGACTGCCCGCCGCCGCAAAGTCCTGCTGCGGGGTGTTGACGATGAGCAGGTCGCAGTCGTCGGGGATGGCATCCGTCAGCAGGTCGAGAGGGCTGACCGCGAGGTTCTGGCCCTCCAGGGCGTCGATGAGGGTGTCCGTCAGGGCCTGCTCGCCGTGGTTGGTGGTGTAGTAGGCGTGGAGCGTCTCGCCGCTGGTGACGCGGTAGATGGCAGCGGTGAGCTTGTTTTCGCCTCCGAAGGTCACGCTGTAGCTGCCGGTGGCGTAGTAGTCGGAGTAGTCGTAATCGTAGAGGTCCGATGCTTCCAGCACGACGCTCTTCTCCCCCGAGACGAGGATGAGGCTGCCGTTCTCCGCCGACTGAACGCCATACTGGGCTGCAAAGGTCGGGTAAACAGCAGGGTCTTTCCGCTCCCACCGGATGTGGCTGCTCTCGGAGGCGTAGCGGTCCAGCAGCTTTGTGAGGATGGCGTCCTCGCTGCCCGTCTCGGCCAGATAATAGATGTTCACATCCTGCGTAAGGCCCCGGGCGATTTCCTTGGAGCTGTCGCTGAGGGAGTAAAGCCCCGCCTCCGAAAGGTCGAACTCGGTGTACTTCGCCGGGACAGCCCGGACGATGAGGTTGAGCAGGACAGCCAGCAGGATGGCCAGCACGGTGAAAGAGGCGGCGTATATGCCGCTTTTCAGGCGGAGGCGTTCCAGCGGGCCTGCGCTCTTTTTCTCGAATTTCTTCATGGTCAGTCCCCCTTTCAGTTCCAGCGGCGCTTCTCGATGCTCTGCGCCGTAAAGAAGAGGAAGAGCACCGCCGTCGTCAGATAATAGACCAGCGTGGGGATGGAGAAGCTGTTGTTGACGAACTCTTCAAAGGGCGCAAAGAGGCAGAGAGCGCTCAGCACGTCGCTGAAGGCCTCGGTGAGCCATGTGCTGCGCAGGAGGAACAGCGCGCTCAGACCGGCACAGAGGGCCGCGAACACAAAGCAGCCCAGCGTAAAGCTCCGGGTGCGCAGACCCAGTGCAAGGGATGCCCCCGCCGACAGGGCCGTAAAGACCACCAGTGCCACCGCGCTGCCCGCGTTGAACATACTGCGGAGGCTGGGCATCATATAGGCCAGCAGCAGGGCCGAAAAGCCCATGACCGCCGCGATGATCTGGTTCTCTGTGAGGCCGGAGCAGAACTCACAGACCGCGATGGCCGCACAGCCCAGCAGAAAATAGCACAGCAGCGCAGCAAAATTCGCACCGCAGGCCGAGGCCGTGCTGCCCAGCAGCCAGAGCACCGCGATCATGACGCCGTCGGCCAGACAGGGCAGCGCAAATACGGTGCAGAGAGCCAGATACTTGCCCGCCACGATGCCCCACACCGACACCGGGCTGGTGAGGAGCAGCTGGTCGGTGCGGGCGCGGCGCTCCTCGGCCAGCGAGCGCATGGCCAGCACCGGGAAATAGAGCAGAAGCATAAAAATGGTGCGGTAAAGCGTATAATAGCCGAAATCCGTCAGACCGTAGCCGAGGTTCAGCGCCAGAAAATAGATGCCGGAGGCCGCCAGCAGAAAGGCTGTGAGCACATAGCCCATCATGCCGTGGAAAAAGCTGCGCAGCTCCCGCTTGTAGATGGCAAACATCGTCAGTCCTCCTTTTTGTCCGAAGCCGCTTCCGGAGCCGTCAGCGCAAGGAAAAGCTCTTCCAGATCCCGCTGCTCTTCCGTAAGGTCCACCACAGCGGCCAGATGCCCCTGCGACAGGATGAGCGCCTTGTCGCAGACGGCCTTCACCTCGCTGAGGATGTGGCTGGACAGGATGACCGTGTGGGTGCGGCCCAGCTCCCGGATAAGGCGGCGCAGCTCGATGACCTGCGCCGGGTCGAGGCCCACCGTCGGCTCGTCCAGAATGATGAGCTTCGGGCTGCCCAGCAGCGCCTGTGCCACGCCTACCCGCTGGCGGTAGCCCTTCGACAGGCTGCGGATGAGTCGGGGCAGGACGTCTTCCAGCCCGGTACGGCGGGCGGCAGACTGCACCTGTGCGGGGCGGTCGGCTTTCTTCACGCCCTTCAGCTCCGCGGCAAAGTCGAGATACTCGGCCACCGTCATCTCCGGGTAGAGGGGCGGCTGTTCCGGCAGGTAGCCCACGCAGGCCCTGTCTCTTATACACATCTCCGAGCCCACGAGACTAC
>ENA-OWXD01000171-OWXD01000171.1-human-gut-metagenome-genome-assembly--contig:-NODE-171-length-22726-cov-15.8404_pt1 | contig 22726 bp, 14 predicted proteins | sample MGYA00249244_ERZ652055 | MGnify/ENA primary metagenome ERZ652055 (study PRJEB26925, sample SAMN05827059) | human gut metagenome | biome: ENVO:2100002; feature: ENVO:00000062; material: ENVO:00002003...
AAGGACATCGAGCGTTACCGTGCTCTGATCGCAACTCTGGGTCTGCGTAAGTAATTTTAACGGAGGGCAGGTACCGCAAAGGTACCTGCCCTTTGCTTTATGTATAGCTCCATGTATCCCATGCGCACAAAATAGCGGTGGCAGCGTATTGCAGCAGTAAATCGAACGCCCGTGCCTGCGGGCAGGGACGCTGGATTTATTGCTATAATGCGCACGCCACAGCTTTTTGGATAGAACGATCCGAAAAACAAGGAGGCAGAAACAATGGCAATCGAATTTGGTTCCCGCAAAGAGACCTTTGACAACTTCAAGGTCTACGAAACCATGCTGGCCGGCCGCCCGTTCAAGGTTGAAATGGGCAAGATGTGTGGCCTGTCCAATGCCAGCGCACTGATCCGCTACGGCGAGACCTGCGTGATGTGCAACGTGGTCATGAGCCCCAAGCCCCGCGAGGGCGTGGATTTCTTCCCGCTGAACGTGGAGTACGAGGAAAAGCTCTACGCCGCAGGCCGCATTCCCGGCAGCTTTATGCGCCGTGAGGGCCGCCCCGGCGAGCGCGCCATCCTGACCAGCCGCGTGGTGGACCGCCCCATGCGCCCGCTGTTCCCCAAGGAGATGCGCAACGACGTGTGCATCACCATGACCGTCATGAGCCTTGACCCGGATTGCAGCCCCGAGATCGCCGGTATGATCGGCGCTTCTCTGGTGACCGCCGTGTCTGATATCCCGTGGAACGGCCCCATCGGCGGCGTGCAGGTGGGTCTGGTTGACGGCGAGATCGTGCTGAACCCCACGCAGGAGCAGCGCAAGGTGAGCGACCTTGCCCTGACCGTTGCCGCCACCATGGACAAGATCGTGATGATCGAGGCCGGTGCCAACGAGGTGGACGAGGACACCATGCTGACCGCTATCAAGACCGCACACGTTGAGATCAAGAAGATCATCGAGTTCATCAACAAGATCGTGGCCGAGCGCGGCAAGCCGAAGATCGATTTTCAGGTTGTGGGGCTGGACATGGACGTGTTCCACGCCATCCAGAACAAGTACCTGGACGACTTCAAGGCTGCTATGGACACCGACGACAAGAACGTGCGTGATGCAGCCCTGCTGCCCATCATGGACAAGATCGCCGAGGAATACCCCGACCTGTCCGCTGCCGATCTGGATCTGGTAAGCTACAAGATGCAGAAGTTCGTGGTGCGCCGCTGGCTGCTGGATGAGGGCAAGCGCGTGGACGGCCGCGGCATCAACGAGATCCGCCCGCTGGCCGCAGAGGTGGGCATCCTGCCCCGCGTGCACGGCTCCGGTATGTTCACCCGTGGCCAGACGCAGGTGCTTACCACCTGCACGCTGGGCGGCACCAAGGACAACCAGCTGATGGACGATCTGACCGACGAGCAGACCAAGCGTTATATCCATCACTATAACTTCCCGCCGTATTCCGTGGGCGAGGCACGCGCACCGCGCAGCCCCGGCCGCCGCGAGATCGGTCACGGTGCACTGGCCGAGCGTGCTCTGGTGCCGGTGCTGCCCTCTCTGGAGGAGTTCCCCTACACCATCCGCTGCGTGTCCGAGGTGCTCAGCTCTAACGGCTCCACCTCTCAGGCTTCCATCTGCGGCTCTACGCTGGCACTGATGGACGCAGGCGTGCCCATCAAGGCTCCGGTTGCGGGCATTTCCTGCGGCCTGATCACCGAGGGCGAGCGCTGGATGACCATGCTGGACATTCAGGGCGTGGAGGACTTCCACGGCGATATGGACTTTAAGGTCGGCGGCACCCGCAAGGGCATTACCGCCATCCAGATGGACATCAAGATCGACGGCCTGACCTACGACATCATTGCCGAGGCCTTCGAGAAGTGCCGCAAGGGTCGGCTGTATATTCTGGACGAGATCATCAAGCCCGTGATCGCCCAGCCCCGTCAGGAGCTGAGCCGCTGGGCACCCAAGATGTTCAGCATGATGATCCCCACCGACAAGATCAAGGACGTCATCGGTAAGGGCGGCAAGGTCATTCAGGACATCTGCGCCACCTGCAACTGCAAGATCGACGTGCAGGAGGACGGCCATGTGTTCGTCTCCGCTGTGGATCAGGAGGACGCAAAGCGCGCCATCTTTACCATCAAGACCATTGTGGAGGACCCCGAGATCGGTGCCATCTACAAGGGCAAGGTGACCCGCCTGATGAACTTTGGTGCCTTTGTGGAGATCGCTCCGGGTAAGGAAGGCCTTGTGCATATCTCCAAGCTGGACACCAAGCGCGTGGAGCGGGTAGAGGACGTGGTTGCCGTGGGCGATGCCATCGTGGTCAAGGTGACCGACATCGACCAGCAGGGCCGCATCAACCTGAGCCGCCGCGATGCCATTCTGGCACTGGAAGCCAAAAAGGCTGCCCAGCAGCAGTAAAACATAATACGGACTGCATAAATCAAGAGCCGCTGTACAGAATGTACAGCGGCTCTTTTGCGTGGAGAACTCCCTCAGTCAAACCCTGCGGGTTTGCCAGCCATGCCGGGAACGGGCTCGCCCTCTCCGTCATCGCTGCGCGATGCCACCTCTCCCAAAGGGAGAGGCCTTGGCAGTACGGTAAAGTTTCTGGTTTTGCCAAGGGCTCCCCCTTTGGGGGAGCTGGCGCGTTAGCGCCTGAGAGGGCGAGCTCGCTTTGTGCTGTGGTACAGCCTTGCGGCAACACCCCCTCCCGTGAAAAGGCAATGCTGGAAAATCCGCAGATTTTCCAGCATTGCAAATTTAAAAATATATTTCCGCTGATGATGCGCAGAGCAACGCGGAGCGCATTTTAAATCGTGCCGTGCCCGGCAGGGAAGAGGGTACAAAAAAACTCCCCCTTGCGGGGGAGAGGGCACGGCGCGCCGTGCTGGAAGGGAGTAGGGTTCAGTGTTCCTTTTTGCCCTGACGGTTCAGAACCCAGCCGACGGCAAACAGCAGCACACCGCTGCAAGCCAGCACCGGCACAGGCCAGTTCAGCTGACCGGTCTGGGGCAGAACAGGCTTATCCGGGTTGGAAGGGGAGACCGGGTTATCCGGGTTCTCGGGGCTTACGGGATTGTCCGGGTTGCCGGGACTTACCGGGTTATCCGGTGTGCCGGGGCTCACCGGCGTATCCGGGGTGTCCGGCTGCTCCGGAAGATCGGGGGTGTCCGGCGGCGTGTCCGGCGTATCCGGGGGAGTGTCAGGGGTGTCTGGGGGCGTATCGGGGGTGTCCGGCGGGGTCTCCGGTGTATCCGGGATGGTAGCGCCTACCTTGGGGGTGGCGTCCACATCGTAGATCCAGCTGTCGCCATCCGGCAGGGGAATGGACACAAGGAAGGGCTTGATGGCTTCGTAGCCGTGGGAAGCCTCGGTCTGCATGACCAGATACAGCCCCTGCGGCAGCTTGGTAAAGTCGGCGTAGCCTTCCTCGTCAACGTTCTGCTGGGCGGCAACGGCGGGCACGGTGGGCAGATACTTTGCCAGCTGGTCAGCCAGCGTGCTGTCGGAAAGATCGCCCAGCGGCACGCCGCAGCCCGTAAAATCGCCGGTATAGGCGTAGGACAGGCTGCCGCCGGTGCGCTTGACGGCGGCAACCTGATACAAGGTCAGCTCGCCGCCGCGCAGGGGCACATCGTTGTGGGTGTCGTACAGACGGACGTGGAGCGAGCCCAGCCGCCCGGACACAAGGCTGGCACTGGTGGCAAAGGCCGGCAGTGCGCAGCATACCACAAGGCACACAGCCAGCAGCACAGCTGCCAGACGATGACGCAGATCAATGCTTTTCATGTTCTTCACCTCTTGTTTTCTTGCGTTTGCGTGTGGAAAGCAGCATACCGATCAGCAGGATCAGCAGCATGGGCAGCGCCATGACGGGCGCAACGATGATAGGCTCTATCTTGAGCGCTTCGGCAGTAACACGGATGTGCTTGTACTGATCCGGGGTCTCCACGCGGTGGCCGCGTACCAGCAGGCGGTGGGTGTTGATGCCGTAGGGGGTGCAGGTCATCAGGGTGACGTAATCCTTGCCTTCGGCGATCTTCAGCTCGTCGGTCTCGGTGGGCAGCACGATGGAAATTTTGTCCACCTCGTAGGTGAGCACCCGATCCAGCACGGTGATGGTAAAGGTATCGCCCACTTCCAGCTGGTCAAGGTTGGTAAACAGCTTTGCGCTGGGCAGGCCGCGGTGCGCCGAGATGACCGCGTGGGTGGACGCGCCGCCCACCGGCAGGCTGGTGCCCTCCAAATGGCCTGCGGCGATCTGCAATACGCTGTCGCTGGTGCCGTGGTAGATGGGCAGCTCCACGCCTATTTTGGAGATGGTGATGTAACCCATAATGCCCGTGCCGGTAATATCCAGCGTGTCGGCGTAGCCAGTAAGCTGATCCGGGCGGTAGAGTGCGTACTCGTTGGCGGCTACCTGTGCGTTAAAGGCATCGGCGGCGTCAAAGTATCCGCTGTAATCCGCATCGGTCATGTTGTCCACGTCCTGCGCGTAGCTTGCCACCGCGCGGGACTGGTTGCGCTGGTTGACATAATCGCTAATGGTGGGGTATAACATCACGGATAGACCCACGAAAAAGACGAGGATCAGTATAATGGTGCTTTTGTTCTTTTTCATGGGCTACTCCCTAACGTTATAGTTTCAGGATCAGAGCAGGGGGCCTTACGGCCCCGCTCTGTGCAGGGAAAAGGAGAGCTTAGTGGTTCTCCATGCGCTTTTTGGTAATGAGCAGGATGGCTGCAGCAACCATCAGGCCGCCGCCGATCACATAGAAGATGGTGGTGCCGATGCCGCCGGTGCCGGGCAGGGTAGTGCCGGCGTTGTTCTCAACATTAAAGCCCACACCGCTACAAGCATTACTTCCGTTGACTACGACATTCGGCTGAGTTGCAATATAATTACCGGTAATATCATAGGTGTTGTCAATGATCTTAATCTCCACCGGAGTGGTCAAAACATTATAACCACCGGGTGCTTTGGTCTCGTACAGATAATATTTGGTCTGGTCATCAAGACCCTTGATGGAGATCTGACCGCTAGCAGGGGTAGTCATGGTATAAGTAGTAGCGGTAGTGGTAGTGGTAGTGGCAACTGTATAAGTGCCATTATTGTTATCTACGAGCTTGATCAGTTTGTCCAGATTTTTAGTGGGAGTACCGTCCTTGCCGGGCTCCAGATCCAAACCGTTCGCCTTGGAAAGAACGAACACTGCACCCTCCAGCTTCATGTCGGGATTTGCACCGTCAACCTTGGTCATATCGACCTTGAACGTCCAGTCATAGACCGTCTTTTTAGGAGTCTCGCCAGTACCAACGTCGTTAGGATTGTTGCTGTACACCAGATGAGCTTCGTTTTGCTGAGGACCATCAGGGTATACCTTAGCATTTTCGTTCAGAACGCCGTCATAATAAGTGTAGAGCGTATTGCCAACGGCAAACTTATTATCTTTAATGGCTTGGATGATATCAACAGAAACGGTAAATTTGTTGCTATTGGTAGAATCAACCGTAACACTGTAGTAAGTAGAGTTCAGCACAGTGGTATCATTGACTTTAATGGTAATGTCAGAATCGGTCTTGACCTTAGAGGTCAGCTCCGGGGACATGGTATCGTGAATCTCATAGGTGTAGTCAGTGTAACCGGTAGTATCAGGAACAGTGGTAATAGTGCGGAACTCAACGGTATCACCGATCTGGTTGTCGCCAACAACACCCCAATCACCGGTCTCATTGTGCCTGATCTGCTTGTCGAGCGTGACAGTGGTGTCCTTTGCTTCGATGGTAAGGCTCTGCACAATGTTCAGCATATAACGGCTGTAGGTTGCACCAGCAGGCATAGAAGCAGAAGCAGTTGCGTCCTTGATGAAGTAGTAGCCATCGGGCAGGTTGTTAATGGTATAAGTCATACCAGCTTCAGTAGAAGTGTACTTATTTGCAGTGAGGTGCTTGCTGACGACCTCGGCAAAAGTGTTGACATCGTCAGAGCTAGGGGACAGTTTGGCGAGCTCGGCAGCAAGTGCAGCCGCAGAAGAGAGACCTTTCAGAGAGGAAGGCAAGTCAGGATCATTACGAATGTCATCGCCAATAACGCCGTTACCCCAATCGATGTTACTCAGAACCTTGCCTTTCAAATCGCCGGTAAACACCTGATAGGCTTCATAGGTATGACCTGCCGTTTTACCATTGATCGTAAGCGTGTTGCTGCCAGTACCAGCTGCAAACGCCGGGATCGCCATGGCGCAAACCATAGCAACTGCCAGCAGCGCAGCCATGAGTTTCTTCATTGCTTTTTTCATGGAAAAAGCCCCTTTCTTTTTTCTGCCCCTTGCCGCCCCCTGCATTTTGCACAGGGGGGGGAGGGGTGTAGTTTTGTTCGGACTATCGCGTAAACTTTGCGCTGGGCGGGCGGGGTTTAAGCTCCGGGCGTCCGGCAGGGAAGTGCAGTTTAGTCATCTGCCCTCCCTTCGCGTCTGCGCTTGCGGTGGATAAAGCTATATGCCAGCGCAGACAGCATCATTGTGCCGCCCACGGCTGTGTACGGGAGTGTACCGGACCCGCCGGTAGAGGGAAGTTCGTAGTTAGCATCCTCGGGCACCTGATTGTAAAGCAGGATGGTGCCGCCGGTGATGCCGGTGTTGTTCAGGTCGTATTTAAACGTACCGGAACAAGCTGTTTCCTTAACGTAGTACTTGTAGGTGATACTGCTGTCAGCGGGATCAGTCAAAGGAAGATTGTTCCAGCTATAGCTCCAGTTGTTGGAATTATCCAAGGTGACGGTCTTAACCAAATCATCAGACTTTTGGCTGCCATACTGGTAACTCTTGCGCCGCAGCTCTACGGTTGCGGTGTAGGTGGAGTTGACCTTGTCCAGAGCAAGTTCTGTTGTGCCGTCCGTATCCAGCCAATGCTTGGCAACCGTAATGCTGTTAGCGGTGTTGGGCACATATACAGCACTGATATCACCACGGGCAAGGTAGGTTACATTGTTGCAGTCAAGCCATTTATCGTACTCCGAAGCATCATGGATAGAAGATTCACCGGTAGCAGCATTAAACGCGTCAGCTCGCTTTGTGTTGGAAAATGCACCCCACAGCAGGTAGATCGGGCTCTTGCTAAGCGCATAGCCGGTGGGGGCATCCGTCTCTACAATACGGTAGAGCGTACTGCAAAGCAACTGGGCGCTGCTCGTGTCAGTGGTTTCCGCTGTTGCGGAAGAATCCAGCAGACCGAAATTGATCTGACCGGAAGAGTTTGTTTTCAGCGTGCAAACCTCTTCAAACGTACCTGTTGTTTTATTCCACTTTGCAAGCTGGAAGGTTGCACCGGGAAGTGTGACCAGATAATCGTTGGAATCCACCTTGTTCAGGTCAAACTTGCTGAACCGGACGGTAGCCGAAGAATCATAATTCACAACATGAGTATCGACCCATTTCTCCACCAGACCGGAGAGGTTTGCATGGTTTTTAACTGTTACCTCCGTAGAGGAAGGGTAAGAAATCTGATAGGTGTATTCCAGCACACAAGCCAGTTCATCCGGGACGGTGACGGTCATGGTGTGGTTGGGGCTGTCGTAGGTTGCCGTAAACCGGTCATGACCGATCTCATTTGTATGGTCTGCAACAAGGTTGCCGGTGGTAGTATCAAGGGTCACACCATACAGATGGATCGAACTTAGATCCAGATCAGCGGAGGTGTTGTCAGAGGGCTCAAAGCTAAGCGTATCCGTCAGGGTCAGGGTATTGCTGGTGGTCAGCAGCTTATCGCCGGTGGGGTTGATAACAACGCTGTAGTTGATCTTCTTGGTAGCAGTTGGCTTGCCGCTGGCATCGGGATCCTCGGTGACGACAGTGCCGGTCTTATAAAGCTTTTCGTAGCTGCGCTTGACGGTGGTTTCCGTTTCTGCCTTATCGCCGTTCCATTCCGCGCTGTTGCGGTATGTGTTTTGCGTACGAAGATCGTCCCAAGAGGCGTCCTCCGCAACGCTGACCGAGTAGCGGATATAGAAAACCTGCGGTTTATCAGAAACGTTGTAGCCGCTATTGATCGTAAACGTGATCGTACGGTCGGTGTCGGTTGCGCCAATATGAGTTTTTGATGCACTAAAGTTTTTGGTTGCCGAAATATCATAGTTTGACCTGCCGCCAGAACCATAAATTGTGTTAGCAAACCAAGCTTGATGATTCACAGAACCGTCAGCTTTGTACTCGTTGGCTCCAACCGTGACACTACTTATGTCAAAGGTAACACCAGCCGGCAGGGTATCGGTAATGACCAAATCTTTTGTGGTCAGCGGATCTTTACAAGTAAGTGAGGTGGGGATGGTCAACTCATAGTAGATCTTACCGTTGTTCTTTTGGTAATCCAGCTCACTGATCTTGCTGCCAGCTGCATCAAAATTGTTTTCATTGTAGACCAGCTTTTCAAGCTTTGCTTCCTTGGGCTTTTTATAGGTGTAGTCGGCATCGGTGGTCTTACCACCGGAAGCGGCAGTGTTTACAAACAGCCACGGCTCTTCTATGCCTGCATTACTGATGTCGGCAACGGTATGGTAGCTGCTCAGCACCATGCTGGTGGCATCCAGCGATTTGCCATCGGCAAGCTTAGCGGTGATGCTAAACTTGGTCACATGAGCATCATCGTTCGTAACCACAGCATTGTTCTCGTCATAATAGGTGACGGTAAACGTGACATTATGCTCGGACGCATTTGCCATTGTAACGGTCTCGGTGGAGTTGAACAAGGTCAGATGCAGATTATTCTTGATCTCATCCTTCAGCTCGGACAAGACTGCATAATGTGTGCCGTCCTGCTCTGTGCCATTTACCTCGGCATCATGGATCGTATCCGTAAGGGTGATCTCGTTCCAACCGGTAGGGATGGAGACCGAGGTTTGCCAAGTCAGCTTTTTCTTGCCGGTTTCCAAGTCCTCTGCCTTAGACAGGCTCTTGTTAAGATAGGAGCTGCGGTCGGTCACAGTAACATCACCGGAAGCGCCGCTGCCATCAAAATCAGCCGTATTTGTATAGGTAGTACCGACTGTGGTGTTGTCAGGAACTTTCGTCTTGATTTCAATCGTGTAGAACGATTCAGTTTCCGGACCATGCGCCAAATCTGTCGGGAAGGTGTAGGTGTAGTTATCTTTCTTGAAATCCGCAGCAGAGACGGGCTTAATGTCGTCGCTATAGTAGCCGCGCTGAATTTTAACTTCACCTACGACCTCCAGTTCGGCAGGCAGAAAATCTTTAAAGGTTTTGCCGCGGAGATCCTCTCCATAGGGGTTGTTGATCTTGACTGTCCAAGTGATGATACGGCTGCTGGCGTCATAATTGCCGCTCTTGGTAAGGCGCGGATTGGTGTTTTTAACCTCCGTGCTCGTGTAACTGTCTTTGCCGTCGAACTCAGCCTTTACCTTATTGATGGCTTTATAGGTGTAATCATCATTAACAGGAATGGTGGCGTGATACCGCAGAACGTATTGCTCACCGGCTTTCAGTTCGGGCAGAGCATCGTATTTGAGCTCAGTGCCTACGGTAAGTTTGCTTTGATAGTCCGTTGTGACATCCTTTTCGGTGCCATCCGCAGCAATCTTTATCAGTTTGATCGTATCTTGCCGATAGGTAGCGTTGCTGGGAAGAGAAGAATTTACGGTATCAAAGAAATCGGTAAGATTTACGGTATCACCGGTGCCGTTTGTGGTTTTTGCAACCACTTCATAGGCGATATCAAGCGTTTTCGCCGTCGAATCGTATTTGATCAGCTCTTTACCGCTTGCATCCTTCTGCACATTCTTGGAAAGAGACAGGTCGGAGATCAGATCCTCTTTTTTGATGGTAACAGAACCGGTCGTACCACCAAAATTGATTTTTTGGTTTTCCATGGAGGAATCAGAGGAAGCAGAAGCCTTAAACTCAAAGTCACCGTCAAAGGCTTTGCCGTCGGCAAACGTTTCGTTGTAAGTAAACGTGACGGTGTCACCAACAATATTGTAGGTGCCAACGACAACGTCTTTACCGGTGGTAATGTCACGCCAAGTGATATTGCCGGAGTCTGAAACACTGTCCAACAGCGTAATACCGTTGGGGAGCTTGTAGGTTGCGACGCGGTTGTCTGCGGTGATTTCATTCTCATTAAAGCTGTAATTCAACTGCACCTTAACGGTCTGACCGGGACGCACGATGCCGTTTGCATCTTTCCAAGAGGTTACAACGCCGCTGCCATCCGTGGAGTTGGGAACCTGAACAGAAACGTTCGTGATATGAGTGCCCATATCAACAGGAGTAGCAGACACGGCAGTTACGGCATAGGTGGAGGGTGCAGCGTACCTTGCAGCGCGGGAACGGGAAGGACGCACCGCAGATGCGGATGCAGTTTCGTATACGGTAGTAACGGAGCAGGAGAACACCGGGTCGGTTTCAATAATATCAGAAGCGGTGTCATCGTCCGAATCGGAATCACCTTCGCTCAGCTCTATCTGCGCATACGCCACAGAAATAACGTTTTCCACATCGGTGTTGAACAGTGTTACCTCAGCCACCTTGCCGTCCACGTCGCCGGAAATAACGGTCAGCGTGTCGGCATCCTTGTCAACACTGCTCACGATGCCCACGGTCTCCACGGGCAAAGCGTCGGTCACAGTGGTGGTCTGCGGCTCAGCAGCGGGGGATACCACGCTGGGGGCAAGGGTGTCCGCGCCGGACACGGAGGTCACGGTGCTGGATGCAGCGGTGTCAGCGCTGTCCACCGGCTTTTCGGCGGGCTGCTCCGTCTGCGGGTCAACGGGCTCGGGGGTAAGCACAGTGTCCTGCGTGCCGGAGGTGGCTGCGGTATCCTGTGCGCCGGTGCTGTCGTCAGCACTGGGGGCTGCATCCAGCGCAGAAACGCCGGAGCCCTCAAGGTCTGCGCTGTTTTCAAACTCTGCATCCACGCTGAACTGGTCGTCCAGATCCGGCTCTGCACTGTCGGCGCTGCTGTCCACAGCCACGGTGCGGGTGACGTACTTATTATAAATAACGATGTCGCCGGGCTGGGCGGCGCTGCCGTCCTCTTCCAGCAGCCAGTCCATGCCGCTCATGGAGCTGCGCAGGGCAAGCACGCTGGCCTCCTGCGGGATGGCGCTTTGGGGAATCTCGGCGTACTTCAGGCAGTAGGCAAGGAACATCACGTCCCACTCGCCGTAGGCATTGCCGTAGGACTGGCCGTAGCGGGAGTAGTAGCGCAGGGTCACGCCGTCCGCCGGGTCGATCTCGAAGTTTTTCTCGCTCTGCTCGTAGCCCAACTGGGTCTTTGCCACGCTGAGCAGATCCGCGTTCCACTCGCCGGTGATCACGGCATCGGCGTTGGCGGCCTGCCACTCCTCGGGGGTCTCAAGGTCGGCAGAGGTATCGCTCAGGCAGCTTACGGTGTGGTGATGCTCCGGCAGGGGGCACACCAGCACTTCCTCGTAGCAGGCGTCGGTGTGGTGGTGGTAGATGGGCTCCACAGTGTCCACCACCGGCTCCAGCGCCACAGGCTCTGCCACCGCCATGGCCACCAGCTCGGCGGTCTGGGTGGGCTCTACCACCTGCTCCACAAGCTCGCCCTCTTCCAGGCCGCAGGTCAGCTCGTACTCGGTGGTGTAGCAGCTTTCATCGTGGGTATGCTCAAATTTTTCACAGATCAGGGTGCCGTCCTCGGGGTCGTAGCAGTCATCATCGTGGACGTGCTCTTCCTCCATGCAGGTCAGGGTCTGCACTTCGGTGTAGCAGTCATCGGTGTGCTCGTGGGGCACAAACTCGATCTGCGGCTCCAGCTCCAGCGGCATGATCTCTTCCTCGGCGCTGCTCTGGGCAGCACTGGCGGCGGCAGCTTCGGCAGCGGCAACTTCGTCCGCATTTTCAAGCTGGCCTTCCGTGTAGCCGCAGATCAGCACCTTGTCGTAGCAATCCGCCGTGTGGGCGTGCTCCACCTCGCCGCACTGGTACTGCGCGGTCATAGAGATGCCAACGCCGTGCAGCTGCCAGTTGACGAACAGGGTGGTGATCATGGCAAGCGCCAGCACAAATGCGGTGTAGCGCCGCAGCGTGTGCCGGTTTTCGCGGAACTGCTCCTTGTAGGTTTTAAGGATGTCGTTCATAACTTAGAGTACCTCCTCCCGGGCTCAATGGATCAACGAGAAACTGGACAGGGGCCATACCCTTAAAAACACCCTGCCAATGATCTGACTTTTTTCCACGCAGCCTATCACGCTGCTGCGGCTGTCGATGGATGTGGAGCGGTGGTCGCCCAGCACGAAGTAGCGGTTTTCCGGCACCTGATAGGGGAACCGGATGTCGCATTCGCCCACGGTCAGCGCGTCCACATAGGGCTCGTCCAGCACCTCGCCGTTTACCGAGACCACGCCGTTCACGTCCATATCGATCACATCACCGGGCTGCCCGATGATGCGCTTGAGCAAAAGCTTGTTCTGCCAGTAAAACCCGCATAACTCACCGTTTTCAATGTGGTTGGATTTTACCAGCAGGATAATGTCCTTGTCGTTCAACGTAGGGTTCATGCTGTCGCCGGAGACCTGAAGCACCGGTAAAAACAGCGTAGCCAGCAGCACGGCCGCTGCGGCCACCACCACCAATATATAGACCGTACTGCGCAGCACCCGCTGGTAGCGGTTCTGGTACGCAAGACGTTCACGTTCTGCGGCTACTTCCTCGGTGGAGGGGATGGAAGCAAACCGGATATCGCGTTTTTTCATGTTTCCTCCGAAGGCTGGCTGTCGGCGCTGCGGTACTGGTCCAGCAGCGCGTTGGCCTTGCGGTCAAATGTCTGCCAGCGCTGCTGCACCTCCTGCTCGGCCTGCTCTACCATGGCGCTGCATTCCTGCCGGGTCTGCGCCTTCAGGCTGTCGGCGTCTGCCTGTGCCTGCTCCAGAATGCGTTTGGCCTCGCTGCGCGCCTGCGAAAGGGTGTTGGCAGCGGCGGCGTCGGTGTCTGCAAGGTTGGCCTGCACCGAGTGCAGATAGTCATCGGCGGCGGCCTGCGCGGCGGCGAACACGTTGTTCAGCTCCAGCGCAGCCTGCGCGATGGAGCCGGCCTTTTCCAGCCGGAGCTGCCGGTCCTGCAGCTGCGCGGTAAGCGCGGCGTTCTGCGCCTTGAGCTGATCCTCGCTCTGCTTCAATGCATAAATAATCTCTATCAGTTCAGCGCGGTGCATCCGCCGCAGTTCACGATCTGCCATGTATGTCCAAACTCCCAAACTATAAAGTACAAGCCAGCGAAAAGGTTTTCGTAAACTACGAAAATACTTAACAAAAACGGCTTAAAATGCGCTTGCCGCCACAGGATTTGCGGGGTGTAAAGGGTGCGGAAGCGCTCCTTTACAAGTTACTTTATTTTACCACACCCCATGTAACAACAATATAACAAAACAGACACAAAATCAAGAGATAACGCCGAAAAAATATCGCATTTTTTTATATTTTGTGTGTATTTTTCCCCAAAAACGACTGCAAGACCCCAAAAACTTAAAAAGTTTGTTCATAATTTTGAGATGTGAAGTTTTGCGCACTACTGTACTGAACTGCTGCGCGCACGAAAAAACGGGAGCCGCACTTTTTCGAAAAAAAGCGCGGCTCCCGTATGCAAACTTTGGGGTCAGCCTTTTACTTGCCAAAGCTGGTCAGCAGGCTGTTCAGCGAGACAAAGGACTGGTAGATGACGTTGACGTTGTTGATGATGGAGCTTGCACCGGAGAAGATGCGGGCGATGTAGTTGAACACCTTGCCAACGTCCAGGAAGGACTGGTAGGCGCTGCTTGCACCGCCGTCCAGATAGGTCATCTCCTCGGCGTCGATCACGGCGTAGCTGGCGGGCAGTTTCATGGTAGAAGTAGTCATGGTAAGATCCCTTTCTTCATTGGTATCAATGCGTTTTACAACGTTGTTCAGAACATGGTGGAGACCAGCAGGGTGGTAAGCAGGGCACCGGCTACCAGTGCGGGCCCTACATACTTCTGCCACTGAATCGCGGCGGGCTGGGTGGCGGGCTGCGGCACGGTGGAAGCACCGGCCTTGGCGATCCAGTGCGCGTAGATGGTAGCGTCGGAGGTGAACACGGTGGAGGTGGTCACCTTGCTGCCGCCCACCGGCTCGGTGTACCAGCCGTCAAAGGTGTAGCCCGTCATGGTAGGCTGCTCGGGCGTGCTCTCCAGTTTGCCGGACAGGTTCGTGTAGGTTACCACAGTAGAGCAGATGCCGCCTTGGGCATCCATACCAATGGCGTACACGTTCTCTTCCTTTTTGCTCCCTGAAGTTTTGCCGGCAGCAAACGCAGCCGGCAGCGCACAGCACAGCAGGGTGAACAGGCAGATCCCGACCACCAGCGTTTTCAGGAATTTTTTCATGAGATCCCTCGCTTTCCTTTACAAAGATGGAGACCCTGCCCCACCCGGGCGCAGCCCGGACAGCGGAGAAGTTTCTTCAATCTATATTTATCACATCCAGTGTACCAGAACCGCAACAAAAAATACAGCTTTTGGCTGAAAAAATAATAAAAATTATGAAAAAATGATTTTTACCCTTGCAAGATGAATTTTATGCCCAGATAGACCGCATTTTTTGAAAATTGCATCCTTTAAAACTTGTCTTTCGTAAAAACATGGCAGGAAATGGAAAGCATAAAAACAGCGTCTAAAAGCCCAAAAAATGACAAAAAACGCCGCAAACGCTCTGGGTACTGCGGGGAAAAGGCTGCAAAAATGCAGCGTCCCTCTTGTGGAACGGCAGAAAATATGCTATACTTAGCTGCACGATGCGCCATCGCCAAGCGGTAAGGCAGGGGACTTTGACTCCCCCATCGTAGGTTCGACTCCTGCTGGCGCAACCAGAATGCCCCGGCGGCCTTTGCGGCTGCCGGGGCATTTTTGCGTCTGTTCAATAGCGGCGGTGGATCTTTTTAGTGGGTTTGCGGCGGTTCCAGTTGGCGCACAGCAGCCACAGCCCGTAGATCAGGGCGGCGATCAGGCTGAGCACCAGCACCACCTTCAGGTACAGGCTGGTGAAGAACTCCTTCACCTTGTCCACCCCGAACAGCAGCGGGTTGCGGGCTATGTCCTGCCCGGCGATCAGATCCACCACGCCGATGGTCTCGCCTGCCAGCTTCAGCTCCACCGTGCCCACCACATCGCCCTGCTGGATGGGGGCGCAGACGTAGTCCGGCAGGTGGAAGTATTTCTGGGTGACGGTGCCGTCGCTGGTGGAGGGCAGCAGGGTCATCATGCTGTCGTTGGGGTACAGCTGCAAGGTGTCTGTATCGGAGGAATACTTTACCGGGATCTCCGCAATGGTCAGGTCGGTGTCCAACGCAGCCTGAATGGAAAAGCTGTCGAATACCCAGTCCATCAGTTTGACTGTCTCAAACAGGGCGGGACGGCGGTTGGCGTAGCCAAGGGTATCGCAGCTGTCGGGGCTGTCCATCACGCAGAAGATATAGGTGGCACCGTCCTTATTGCCCCATGAAACATAGCTCTGGGTGCCGGTATCGTTTTTAAAGGCAGTCACATTGCACATACCGCCCTGCATGGCGCTGCGGTAGTAGCTGCCGCCGCTGGCTTTGCTCAGCGCGGCGTTCTGGCTGACCAGCACCGAGGAGGAGCGGTGCTTCTCCTTGGCGGGCATGGTAAAGCTGGGCGCACCGGACACCTCTACAAAGGCGTCAAAGCTCATCAGGTAGCGCAGAATCAGGTACATATCCACCGCGCAGGTGGTGTTGCCGCTGTCGATGCCGCAGGCGTCCGTCCAGCTGCTGGCGGTGGTGCCGATGCGCTTGGATAAGGTATTCATCTGCGCCACCCAGCCGTCCAGATCGCCGCCGGAAAGGGTGTACGCTACACCCATGGCAGCCTCGTTGGCATTGCGGGTAAGCATGGCGTACATGGCTTCGCGGTAGGTGAAAGTCTCGTTGGAGCGCATATCTGCGTTATTGGTATTATAAACATAGTCCGAGATGGCAAAGGGCATCTGGAAGGTGTTGTCCAGCTGGTCGGCGTAGTTGGTCAGCAGCACGGCAAGGGTCATATATTTGGTCAGACCGCCGGCAGACACCTGCTTCGTGCTGTCTTTATCGTAGACGATGATGTTGGTATCGGTGTTGACGATATAGGCGCTTGCAGCCTGCACCTGATACACCGGGCTGGGGTCGAACATGGCTCCGGCGGGCAGCACAAGGCAGCTGAGCAGAAATACAAGCGAGAGAACCAGTGCAAAAATACGTTTCATGTGGACAATTCCTTTAAAAAGCGATAAAATATACTAGATAAGGCCGCGCAGTACAGCGCGCCGGAAGATCAATTTTGCAGCAAAAGTGCTGTGTTCTATAATAATAACAGGTTTGCCGGGGCGTTACAAGAGCCTTGCGGTGTTTTACACCGTTCTTTCGCTCCGGCAGGGAGGGCAGGAATGGTATATCTTACAGGGGATACCCACGGCGATATCCAGCGCTTCAAGCAGGGCAAACTGCGCTGGCTGGGCAAAAAGGACACCGTGGTGGTGCTGGGGGATTTTGGCTTTGTATGGGACGGCAGCGCCGCAGAGCGCAAGCGGCTGGACTGGCTGCGCAAGCGCCCCTACACGGTGCTGTTTCTGGACGGCAGCCACGAAAACTACGACCTGCTGGCACAGTACCCGGAGACCGAGCTGTTCGGCGGCAGGGTGCAGAGCCTTGGCGGCAACGTGTACCATGTGTGCCGGGGCAGCGTGCTGGAGCTGGAGGGCAAGACCTATCTCTGCTTCGGCGGCGCGGAAAGTCAGGATAAGGACGACCGGGAGCCGGGCGTGAACTGGTGGAAGCAGGAGATGCCCAGCGACGAGGAGTACGACACCTGCCGCCGCAACTTAGAGAAAGTAGACTACAAGGTAGATTATGTGCTGACCCACGATGCACCAAGCAGATTTTTGGATTTTACCGCCCTTGCCCTTGGCGAGAGCAACCGTCTGCACCTGTTTCTGGACGAGATCTTGCTCAAACTGACCTACGAAAAATGGTTTTTTGGCTGCTATCACAAGGATGTGCAGCTTTCCACCAAGAGCCGGTGTGTGTTCTGTGACGTGATCCCCATGGGCGAGCGGCGCACCGGACTGTTCCACCGATAGGAGGGAATATGCAGGTCACAATAAAACTTGCCACCCGGGAAGGCGCGGCGCACGTCAGCGGCATTCTGGCGGGCTTTACCCTGCTGGCAAAGCGCGGGGAGCTGACTTTGCGGGTGCAGGACGAGCGGCAGGGCAGTCCCCTTGCACGGGAGGCGCTGCTGGAAACGGAAATTGACGGCCGCACGGTGGTGTTTGACCTGATGGACGGCTACTTCTACAATGACCCGGCGGCGGTGCTGGCGCTGTTCAGCCGTGCAGATGTGGTGTTCAAACGCAGCTTTTCGGCGGAGAAGAACCGGCAGTTCCCGGGCGGTATTCCCGCAAAGCTGCGGCCATTGGGGCTGAACTACTACGTTACCTGCCCGGGCTCGCCGCTGGAAGCGGAGCGCAGCGCAAAGAGCCGCCTGAAGCAGTGGGCGCTTTCCACCCGCTGCTACCCGCAGGACTTTGAAGCCCGGCTGACCCGGGTGCGCAAAAAGCCGCGCATCCTCTTTCTGACCCGTCTGTGGGACCCGGATGAGCCGGCGGTGCAGCAATACCCGGAGTTACAGGCAGAGTGGCGGCAGGTGAATGCAGACCGCATTGAGCTGCTGCACCGGCTGCAAAGCGCCTTCCCGGAGCAGTTCACCGGCGGCGTGTCGGACAACGCCTGCGCCCGGCGGCTGTGCCCGGAACTGATCGTGCCGGACAAGCTGACCGGCAAGCGGGCGTATCTGCACCGGATGCAGCACACGGAAATTTGCGTGGCTTCTACCGGACTGCACGGCTCTACCGGCTGGAAGCTGGCCGAGTATGTGGCGGCGGGGCGCGCTATCGTCACCGAGCCGCTGCGGTACACCCTGCCGGGCGGCTTTGAAGAAGGCAAAAACTATAAAACGTATACCTCCCCGGCGGAGTGTGAGGAGCAGCTGCGGCAGCTGCTGACAGACCCGGCGGCGATCTTGGCTATGGCGCAGCACAATGCGGCGTACTATCAAGCATGGCTGCGGCCGGAGCAGCAGGTGCGGCAGGCCTTGCGGCAGCTGGAAACAGGGGAAATGTAAGGGGGAAAATGGGGTATGGAAGAGCAGAAACGGCATAGCGGCTTTGAGACGATGCGTATCCTCAGTATGGTGATGATCGTGCTGATGCACGGCATCGGGCACGGCGGGCTGGGCAGTGCGGCACCGCAGGGGACAGCGGCATTCTGGATATACTGGCTGCTGTTTATTCTGGCGCGTGTATCCACCAACTGTTTTGTAATGCTTTCCGGCTATTACCTGTCGGAGCGCAAGGGGGGTGTCCGCGCCGGGCGGCTGTTCCGCATCGGGGCACAGGTGTGGTTTTATTCCATGCTCACCTTCTGCGTTGCGGTCAAGGCGGGTGCAGTCCCGCTTTCAGCCATTTCGCTGCTCCGGGCGCTGCTGCCCCTTACCTCCAACGGCTACTGGTTCGCTTCGGCCTATTTCCTGATGTATCTCTCGGTGCCGGTGCTGAACGCGGTGGTGCAAAGCCTTGACAGGCGGCAGTACAAAACACTGCTGCTGGTGGCGCTGTTGCTGCAAAGCGTGTGGGGTACGCTGTTCTACTGGGCAACGGATGCGACCTTTGTGAATAACGGATACAGCTTTATCTGGTTCTATACCTTGTATTTTATGGCAGCCTATTTCCGCAAATACCGGGTGACCGTGCCCAGCGGGCTGTGCCTAGTGGCGTATCTGGCGGCTTCGGCGGCGGGACTTTTCAACCGGATGCTGGCGCTGCGGGTGGAAAATGCCCTGCACCTGAACGGCTTTGTGAATACCGTCAATGGCTATCAGGCACTGGCTACGGTCATCGCCTCGGCAGCGATATTTCTGCTGTTCCAGAATATCCGTATCCGCTCAGACTACTGGCGGCGCTGGGTCTTTCGGCTGGCACCGCTGTCTTTCGGGGTGTACCTGCTGCACGACAGCGATTTTACCCGGGCGCTGCTGTGGCAGCTGGTAGACCTGCCCCGGTTCGGCGGGGCGCTGCTGCCCTCGCTGGCTTACCTGACCGGTGCGGTGCTGCTGATCGCTGTGGCGGGCTACGCGGTGGATGCCGTGTATCAGCGGTTCTACCGCCTATTGCATTTGCCCGTACTGGAAACAAAGCTGGACACCCTGACCGCCCGCATCCTGCAAAACATTGTCGGGAGCAAAGAAGTGTAAAGAAAAGCGCTATCGCACGAGTTCTTTGTGCGACAGCGCTTTTTTAGTTCATCGGCCCGGCCTTGTCGAACATCTGCTGCACCTGCGCAGCCAGCAAAGCGTGCGCAGGGCTTTCCAGCAGTGGGTCGGCAGCCAGCAGGGCGGCGGCTTCGCTCTGGGCGGCGTGCAGGGTGCGGGTGTCGTTCATCAAATCGGCGATCTGTAAGGTGGGCAGGCCGTGCTGGCGGCTGCCGAAAAAGTCGCCGGGGCCGCGGGTCTCCAAGTCGTACTGCGCCACGGCAAAGCCATCGGTGGTGGAACAGAGGAATTTCAGCCGCTTCTGCACGGCTTCGCTGGTGTTGTCGCTGACAAGAAAGCACCAGCTCTCGGCGGCACCGCGCCCTACACGCCCGCGCAGCTGGTGCAGGGCGCTCAAGCCGTAGCGCTCGGCGTTTTCGATCACCATCACGCTGGCGTTGGGCACGTCCACACCCACTTCAATGACGGTGGTGGACACCAGTGCGTCCAGCCGCCCGGCCTTGAAATCCTCCATGACGGCGGCTTTTTCCTTGGGTTTCAGCTTGCCGTGCATCAGCCCCACCCGGCGGTCGGGCAGCAGCGCCTTGGCAATGTCCTCGTAGTAGGTCTTGACGGCGTTCAGCCCGCCGTCCGGCACATCCTCGATGGCGGGGCAGACCAGATACACCTGCCGCCCTTTGTCGATCTCGCTGTCCAGAAAGCGGTACAGGTCTCGCCGCCGCTTGCCGGTGATGCACCGGGTCTTGACCGGGGTGCGTCCGGGGGGCAGCTCGTCCAGAATGGAAATGTCCAGATCGCCGTAGATCAAAAGCCCCAGCGTGCGGGGGATGGGGGTGGCGCTCATGACCAGCAGGTGCGGGTTTGCGGCCTTTTCGGCCAGCGCGCCGCGCTGACGCACCCCAAAGCGGTGCTGCTCGTCAATGACCGCCAGACCCAGCCGGGCAAACTCCACCCCTTCGCTCATCAGAGCGTGGGTGCCCACCACAAGGTCGGCTTCGTCATTGCGGATAGCGGCCAGTGTGGTGCGGCGGGCAGCGGCTTTCATGCCGCCGGTCAGCAGGGCGACCCGCATCCCGAAGGGGGCAAGCAGCCGGTTCAGCCCCTCAGCGTGCTGTGCGGCCAGAATTTCGGTAGGAGCCAGCAGCGCGGCCTGATACCCCGCCCGGATGCACGCCCAGATGGCGGCAGCAGCTACCAGCGTTTTGCCGCTGCCCACATCGCCCTGCAACAGGCGGTTCATGGCGGTATCGCCCGCCATATCGTTTAAAATTTCCTCCACTGCGCGGCGCTGCGCCCCGGTGGGGGCAAAGGGCAGACTCTGCCAGAAAGGAGCTGGGTTGGCGCGGCGCATGGGTGCCCCGGTGGCGGCAGCGCCCCGGCTGCGCATCCGCCCAATGCCCAATTGCAGCACCAAAAGCTCCTCGTAGATGAGCCGCCGCCGCGCCGCTGCGGCCTGTTCCTCGGTGGCAGGGCAGTGGATGGCACGTACCGCTTCGGCCTTGGGGAGCAGACGGTATTTTTGCAGCATCTCCGGCGGCAGCGGATCTGGCAGCAGCTCTGCATGGGGCAAAAGCTGCCGGATGCAGCGGGAGATGGCGCTGCTGGTAAGCCCCTCCGTCTGGGGGTAAACGGCTTCAAAGGGTGCGGCCTGGATCTGCTCGGCGGTGCGCACCTGCGGGTTGACCATCTGGCGGCGCAGCATCCCGCCGGTAACGATGCCCTGAAAATAGTATTCCTGCCCCAGCTGCAGCTTCTGGGTGGCGTAGGGGTTATTGAACCATGTGATCTCCAGACTGGCTACATCATCCCCGGCGGTGATGCGCTCCATCCGCCGCCCGCCCGGCAGGATGCGTCCGCCGGGCTTTGCGAATACCTCGGCCTTCACCACGCATTCGGTGTCGGCGGGAGCTTCCGCAATGGAGTAGGGCTTGGAAAAGTCGATGTACCGCCGGGGGTAATGGCACAGCAGGTCTGCCAGCGTTACAATGCCCAGCTTCTCGAACCGTTCTGCGGTCTTGGGACCCACCCCTTTCAGGTAGCGCACCGGGGTGTCCGGCGTTAAGGTAGTGCGGTTTTCGGTGGGCATGGCGTTTCAACTCCCTTCCAAGCGTAGTATAGCCATTGTAACACGGACGGAGAACAGATGCAAACACTTTGCTTTTGCGCGGCAGCTGTGGTACACTGAATAGAAAAAAGAGAAGGGGGAGATACCATGGAGATACGCAACGCAACTACGGAGGATCTGCACGCTATTGCCGCCGTGGAGGCAGCCTGTTTTCCGGCAGCAGAGGCTGCCACGGCAGAAGAATTTGCCGGGCGGCTGGCACACTATGCCGATCATTTCTGGCTGCTGTTTGAGCAGGGGGAGTTGGTGGCCTTTGTGGACGGCTTTTGCACCGACACGCCCAACCTGACCGATGAGATGTACGCGGACGCCGCCCTGCATGATGAAAACGGCGCATGGCAGATGATCTTTGGGGTGAACACCCTCCCGGGCTGCCGCCGCCGTGGCTATGCCGGGCTGCTGCTGCAAAGAGCTATCGCAGATGCCCGCGCACAGGGGCGCAAGGGGCTGGTGCTGACCTGCAAGGAGAAGCTTTTGCACTATTACGCAAAGTTCGGCTTTGTGAACGAGGGTGTTTCCGCTTCCACCCACGGCGGAGTGGTGTGGTATCAGATGCGGCTGTGGTTCTGAGGTAGCGTTACTTTTATTATAGCAATGCCGGAGCGTCTGCGGACGCTCCGGCATTGCATTTTCACGGGAGGGGGTGCTGCGGCAGACTTTTCGGTTTAACCGCAAAGTGACCGGTTTCGCCAGAGGCTCTCCCTTTGAGGAAAGACTTCCCCCGGCCGGGGGAAGATGTCGCGTAGCGACAAAAAGGGGAATCAGTCACCGCAGCTGACTGAGAGGGCGAGGACGCCGACAGGGGACAGTGCAAAACAAAAAATCCCGGAAGCCGAAGCTTCCGGGAATCTTTTGGAGGTGACGACCAGATTTGAACTGGTGGATGAGGGTTTTGCAGACCCTTGCCTTACCACTTGGCCACGTCACCATATAGGGAGTGATGAATACCACTCCAATGGAGCGGCCGACGAGGCTCGAACTCGCTACCTCCACCTTGGCAAGGTGGCGCTCTACCAGATGAGCTACGGCCGCATATTCGGTGCATTTGTCCCTGCACCCTCCCGAGCGATTCTTGCGAATATCGGGGCCCCGCGAAAGCTTGCGAAGCAAGATTTTGTGGGGAAGAGGAGGAATTTCAGAGTTTGTTACGGCGGTCTTACTTGTAAGACTGCCAGACAAACGACTGACATTCCGACGAGCGACCCGGATCGGGCTCGAACCGACGACCCCCAGCGTGACAGGCTGGTGCTCTAACCAACTGAGCTACCGGGCCATACCGGAGCAACTGTTGCTGCTCCTTAA
>ENA-OWXD01000174-OWXD01000174.1-human-gut-metagenome-genome-assembly--contig:-NODE-174-length-22335-cov-11.8165_pt1 | contig 22335 bp, 18 predicted proteins | sample MGYA00249244_ERZ652055 | MGnify/ENA primary metagenome ERZ652055 (study PRJEB26925, sample SAMN05827059) | human gut metagenome | biome: ENVO:2100002; feature: ENVO:00000062; material: ENVO:00002003...
GCAGAGCGCAGGCTGATGGCCAGCATTCGTGCGATCTCTTCCACCGTGTACACCAGTTTCGTGGTTGCCGGGCTGTCAGTCGGAGACTTGACGGCATTGGTTTGAGTGACCACTTCCATTGTAGTGGGATTCGAGTCCTTTTGCAAGAACTTTTTCGTATAATTTTCAGATTTCACAGTTTCGGTCATGTCGGGCCGATTCAAATTCATAGGCAGACCTCCAATTTCTTGTAACCGGGTGTCGGGGCAGAAAGTGCCAGCTTTCTGCCCCGGACGCTCCCGATGAGGTTCAGATTTCCGAGTGCCCCTCCTGTGTACGGGGTTGCGCCATTGGTTTGTCCGCCTGTTCTGCCTGCAAGCGGTTCAGCAGTTGCAGAACGGAATCCCGCGCTTTCTCCTTGACCTGCTCCTTGCCTTTCTGCCGGACTTCTGGCTTCAGTAGCTTCTCCTGCAGGCGGGCGGCGGTGGTCTGCATGGTCTTGAGAAACTTGTCTAGCACGGTGTCCAGATGTTTGGCAGTGTACTCCCGTGTAACCTTGGGAGCCTTTCTCTCTGGCGACAGCACCCACTTCTTCGTGTCCTCGATCATCCGCATATCTTCCTTGCGGGTCTCGGTGCGCACCACGTCCGTCACTACCTCCACCGCCTTGTCGTAGGCTGCAGCCGAAACATCCTCCAGCAGGGTCTCCATATCCGAAACTTTCAAGGTCAATTCGTCCAGCTTGCTTTGCTGGGCGGCAAGTTGCTCCTTCTGCTTGGCGAGGATGAAGTCCTGTTTTTCCAGATATTTGCTGTTGCCGTATTCTGCTTCTTCCTCCAATTCCAGCCCGTGCCGCTTGGCAATCTCAAACAGCATCTTCCGGCAGGCGGCATCAAAGGTGATTTTGCGGTTGTTCTGGCGGCTGAGGGGCTTGTCCGGTTTGGGCAGTTCAAAACCCAGTGCTTTCAATGCCTTTTCCTGCTGCGGAGCAATCTCTCCATACTTATTTTCACAGTCAAACACATGGCGTTCGTGGATGTGCGGAGTCCCCTCATCCAGATGCAAGGCCCAATCCAGAATGTGAACGTGTTTGCCGAAACGCTCATGGAACTCATCCATAAATTCTGTGGCGATTTGAAAAAGTTCTTTGGGTGAAGCGTGGCTCTCCAGCGTTCCAAGCTGATAGATGCTTTCTTCGGGGCAGGTTTTCTTGCTGGCGAGCAAATCTTCGGCGGAGCGGTTTCGCTCGGTGTGCCGGATTTTGGCGTTGCGCTCATTCTGTCTTTCGGTGAAGTTGGTGTAATGGAGTTTGTAGTAGAGCTTTTCGACTTCTTCAAAGGTGTCAGCCAGACTATCCACATCTTTGGGCTGTAGGGCAGAACGGATGCCTTTGTAGCAATCCCAATAAATGTTTTGCTGGACACGTTCCGGGTCGATATGCTCGCTGTTGGCAATTTCAAAACTGCGGTCATTGTGCTTTGGGTTATAAGTGCCGTGCTTTCCGGCGCGGCCATTGTGTCGGGTCAGTTTCAGCGACCATCTCTCCTTTCTGGGGTCACGCAGAGAGCGCCGTGCGCGGGGTAGGGGCAACGCGGTGCAGCGGAGCTGCAAATCTGCCGCCTGCTATGCGCCAGATAATACCCAGTAGGATATGACGCAAGGCATCACATCTACTGGGCAAGGCTGCTACCCTTGACCCGCGCAAAGAGCCGGTCTCGCCTGTCGGCTCGGTCGGTGCTTCAAAAGGTCAGTGGCCTTTTGAGGTCGCCGCAGGCGACCCGCACCTCTCTGAACTCTTGCGCCGAACAACCTGACAGACAAAACTTTGCGAAGTCCTCTCTGCCAGCTTGCCCGGTTCTTCTTCGGTGTCGGTCTGCCCGCAAGCGGTTCCTGCCCGATTTCCTCCGGCGTATGGCTTCTTCTTGGTGCGCTCTTGTCGTGGCGGCACTTCTCCGAAAAAGCATAGTGGCTTGCAGCCGATCATACTGTTGTCAAGGTACAATGTTGTTTTGTAAGAAGTCGAGGGCTTTCAAAAATGCGAGTAAGACTGTTTTTGAAAGTAGTCCCTACACCCTATACAAACTTAAAGGGGTATTTTTAAACGGGGTCTTATGAAAATTTGGGAAATTTTCACTTTTTCAAACAATCTCCTATACCTATAACATTCTAAAAAGGGTGTTTGGCAACCTGATTTTCAAATTTTGTTTGGAAAACTTCTTACACCAATGTGAATCTTAAGAGCCCTTTTTGAATACAGTTTTGAAAATTTCACAATTTGGGACAAAAAGAAAAACGGCAAAGCAGATAAAATCCACTTTGCCATTTTGAAGAAAGCGCTTCTGCTAAATACTCTACATTGAAAATGCAATCGTACACTGCTATAATAAAATTGTGGTATTATCACCAAAAATTCAAGATGCAAAGCGCTTGCGATTAGCAAACATTCAGGAGGAGCACATGGTAACAGGAGCCATTAAAAATAAGGTAGACAAAATCTGGACGGACATCTGGGCAGGAGGCATCACCAATCCGCTGACCGTCATTGAACAGCTGACCTATCTCATGTTCATCCGGTCACTGGACGAGAAAGAGCTTGCCACCGAAGATTTTGAGAACATGGCGGGCGAAAAGATGGAGCACATCTTCCCGGCCAGCGAAGCAGGACAGTCTATGCGGTGGAGCCGCTTCAAGGATAAAGATTCCCGCGAGATTTTCCTGACCATGCAGCAGCGGGTGTTCCCTGCCATCAAAAAGATGAAGTATGGCCGTCTGCCGGACTTTGACGCAAACGGCGAGCTGGTGGAAATCGAGGACGACCCCACCCGCCCGGATGAGGGCAACACCGCCTTTGCGCAGTACATGGACGATGCCATGTTCCTGATCCCCACGCCGCAGGTGCTGCAAAAGATCATCACCGGGCTGGAGGATCTCTACACCCACGACATTGCCGACCTTGATATGCAGGGCGACCTGTATGAGTATATGCTGGGCAAGCTGGCAACAGCAGGGCAGAACGGCCAGTTCCGCACGCCCAAACACATCCGCGACATGATGGTGGAACTGGTGCAGCCCACGCCGGACGACTTTATCTGCGACCCCGCCTGCGGCACGGCGGGCTTTCTGGTGTCCAGTGCGCAGTACCTCCGCGCCCACTACGAGGACAGCATGACCCCGGAGCAGTGGCAGCATTTTGCCGGCCCGATGTTCACGGGCTTTGACACGGACCGCACCATGCTGCGCATTTCGGCCATGAATCTGATGCTCCACTCCATCACGAACCCGGATATCGACTACAAGGACAGCGTGTCGAAGCAAAACTCCATTTGCAGCAAGTATACCGTTTGCCTTGCGAACCCGCCGTTCAAGGGCACTGTGGATGCCGAGAGCATCAACGACGACCTGAAAGCCGTCACCAACACCAAAAAGACGGAGCTTCTGTTCCTTGCACTCTTCCTGCGGATGCTCAAAACCGGCGGACGCTGCGCCTGCATCGTGCCGGACGGCGTGCTGTTCGGTTCCAGCAAGGCTCACCAGAGCATCCGAAAAGAACTCATTGAAAACCACCAGCTGCGGGCGGTCATCTCCATGCCCTCCGGCGTGTTCAAGCCCTACGCAGGAGTGTCCACGGCGGTGCTGGTGTTTACCAAGACCGGCGCGGGCGGCACCGACAGGGTGTGGTTCTACGATATGAAAGCCGACGGCTTCTCGCTGGACGACAAGCGCACCGAGGTGAAGGAAAACGACATCCCGGACATCATCGCCCGGTTCCATAACCTCGACGCCGAAACTGACCGCAAGCGCACCGAGCAGAGCTTCTTTGTGCCCAAAGAAGAAATTGCCGCCAACGGGTACGATTTATCCATCAATAAGTATAAAGAGACGGAGTATGTGCCGGTGGAGTATCCCTCGACTACGGAGATCCTTGCTGACCTGCATGAGCTGGAAATGGAGATCACCAAGGGTTTGGCAGAACTGGAAGAAATGGTATGACGGAGGAAAATGCGATGACAGAAAATGATAAACTGCAAATGTTTGAGGACCGACCAATTCGTACCGCATGGGATGAAACGCAGGAAGAATGGTACTTCTCCATCGTTGATGTTGTGACGGTTTTAACAGAAAGCGGAGATTACAACACCGGGCGAAAATATTGGAATAAGTTGAAGCAACGCTTGAAAGCTGAGGGCAGTGAACTGGTGACAAATTGTCACCAGTTGAAAATGAAAGCGACAGACGGAAAACGCCGTTTGACCGATGTTGCCAACACGGAACAGCTCCTGCGCATCATTCAGTCGGTGCCGTCCAAAAAGGCGGAACCGTTCAAGATGTGGCTGGCGATGGTCGGCCGGGAACGCATTGAGGAGATCATTGACCCGGAACTGACCATCGAGCGTGCACTTGACACCTATGCACAAAAAGGTTACTCCCCGGAGTGGATCAACCAGCGTCTGCAAACCATCCGCGCCCGAAAAGAGCTGACCGATGCATGGAAGGTGCACGGCGTGAAAGAGGGGCAGGAGTATGCCATTCTGACGGACGAGGTGACGAAGGCATGGTCTGGTATGAACACACGGCAATATAAAAACTTCAAAGGGCTGAAAAAGGAAAACTTGCGCGACAACATGAGCACCCTAGAACTGGCCTTGAATATGCTGGCAGAAGCCACCACAACGGAGCTGACAAATGCCCAGAACCCACATGGTCTGGAAGAAAACCGTATCGTTGCCAAACAGGGCGGCGCAGTGGCCGGAAATGCCCGGAAAGAGATCGAATCCAAAACCGGCCGCCCGGTGGTCACTGCCGAGAATGCAAGTACCATGTTGTTGGGCCAGACAGTTGCCGGAATGATTGAGAGCGTGGCAACGGAAAAAGATGACGAAAAATCGGAATAACATGCAGGTGTGGGAGGAGATGGTGTGATGGCGAAGTTGGGAGAGTGTTTTTCTGTTATCAGAAATGGAGCATCGATAAGGCAAACAGATGGTGCAGGTGGTTTTCCGATTACACGAATTGAAACTATTGCAGATAAGACTATAAATAGAGAAAAATTTGGTTATGCGGGAATTTATGACCTTGCCCAATACAGGGATTATATCCTTCAAGACGGCGATATTCTAATGTCTCATATCAACAGCGAAAAACATCTTGGGAAGGTTGCATTATACTCGAAACAAGACGATGAACAAATAATCCATGGCATGAATTTGTTAATGCTTCGTGCAGACACTCAAAAGGTGATTCCAGAATATGCCAAATACTATTTTGAATCACAAAAGTTTCTGAGACAGATTGGACGCATTACAAAAAAATCGGTAAATCAGGCAAGTTTTACAGTTACAGCACTAAAGGAACTTGAAATTCCATTAGCCAGCATTATTGTTCAGCGAGATATCTCTGAAAAGTTAAAGAAAGTAGATTGGCTGGTTTCTCTTCGCAAGCAGCAGCTTGCCAAACTGGACGAACTGGTAAAGGCGCGGTTTGTGGAGATGTTTGGTGACCCGGTTGTTAATTCTAAAAGGTGGCCGGTTGAAACTATAGAAAATCATATTGATTTGCTTACAGGTTTTCCGTTTGATAGTTCTGGTTATGTTTCAAAGGGTGTTAATATTTGTGGCGGATTGATTATTATGCCCCAAAAAATCGATTGGAGCGCCTGTAAACACTGGCCCCAAATTACTGGATATGAAGATTACATTTTGCGTCCTAATGACATTGTTATAGCACTTGATCGTCCATGGATTTCTAATGGTTTCAAAATTGCCATGGTTGATAGAGAACATCTACCTGCGTTATTAATTCAGCGAACTGCCAGAATTAGAGCTGTTGATATAAACCAGCACTACCTTATGCAATCCCTTCTTCTCGGAAGATTCGATAAACATTGTAATATTACAGGGTCGCTTGTACCTCATATATCGCCAAAGGATATAAAGAGTTATTCTGTTATGATTCCTCCGATTGAATTGCAAAATCAGTTTGCCACCTTTGTGGAACGTGTTGACCAGCAGAAGCAGACCGTACAGCAGAGCCTTGAAAAGCTGGAATTGATGAAAAAGGCACTGATGCAGGAATATTTTGGGTAAAACGATATACAGTTGAAAAAATGCGAGGTATAATAAAAGAGGACTATAATGGACGGGAGGAATTACAATGCTCAGCAGGTTGAAAGTGTGGTTTGAAAATTTATTTAAGAAAAAACAAGAATATAAACTTATTGATACCTTTGGATGCACAGAACGCCCATCGGTATCCTGCCCGACCTTCTTAGAGCGAAAAGTACATACTCAATTCTTGAATGCAGTTCAAAGCTATAATATCATTGTTGTGTACGGAGAGTCCCGACAGGGAAAAACATGGACGATTGAACGGTATTGCCCAAATCAACTACGCATCGGATGCAATGCAGCTATGGACATTGATGCATTGAAAAAAGAAATGCTCCATGTCGTAGGCGTTGAAGTACGTCAAATTGAGCATAGCATTACAGATGAATTTAGCGATAGTGATGTTGAACAGGTATCAAGCAGTATCGGAGCCGAGATGGTTGCTAGTGCGGGAATGAGCACAACAAGTTCGATTGCGCACAAGGAAACTCTGAAAACCTCATATCAAACTGTAAATATTAATAATATGTTGGAATTTTTAGAGGTTTTAAAAAGTCGCTCCGCTGAAAAATATTTTGTGTTTGATAATTTTCATTATCTGTCGCCAGATGTTCAGCAAAGCTTTTGCTCGTTGCTGAAAGAGTTCAACTATCAAGGCATAAAAATTATCATTGTAGGTGTGTGGAAGGACGCGTCAAGAATAACAGCGATGGCACCTGATTTGATTAATCGGTGCGCCCATATAGATATAGGAACATGGACAGCGGAAGAATTGCAAAAGGTGGAAAAGTTGGGAGAAAATGCACTGAATATTAAAATTGATGAAGACGCTATACAACTTTTTATAGAGTGCTCGGCCCATAATATTGGTATATTTAAAGATTTTCTGCAAAGGTACTGCCAAAAATTTTGCGTCGATAAAACAGAACAACACAAGCGAATGCTTTCTGATGCGAATTCTGCAACAGAAACCGCGGATGAAGTCATTGCTGAATCTTATACACCTTTAAGAGATCGTGCAATCAACCTTGCATTACCTCAGAGACAACGTAAGGATTCAAAACATATGAGGCAGAAAATCGTGATTGCGTTGTTTACATTGATTTATGAAAGCGATGCAGATAAAACGCAATCTGGATTTTCTATAAACGATATAAAAAAGGAGGTTGATAAAATTAGTGCTCAAGTAGGTGAAGAGAGCGTTGGAATCAGCAACTTGGCACAGGAACTTGGAATTATCCATACTCGCGAAGAGAACAGACAAACAGGAAAGAATTTTATTTCGCTATTTTATTACGACAAAGCGAATAAGCGCCTTCTTGTCTTGGAGCCGACTATATATGAGATAAAATCCTATAAGCCAGAACTAATTGAGGATATTGCAATGGAACTGATGGATGAATTGCTGAAAATAAACAAAGAAAAATTAGAAGCTCAAGCGGAATAGTAAGAAGTTGAAAGATTAAGAACGAAGTAACATATTAGAAGTGTTAAAACAGAAAGGAGCCCTTCCCATGCCCAACTTCTCCTATCTCTCCACCCATCCCGAATATTCCCTCTTTGCCAATTCTGCCATCGAGGCCGAGAAAGTGTTCTCCACCTCCCCGGCGATGTGCGCGGTGGGGTGTCGGAAGGCGTTGGAGCTGGCGGTGAAGTGGGTGTATGCGGCAGACAAGACCATCACGATGCCCTACAAGGACAACCTGCAATCCCTCCTGCACGAGCCGAGCTTCCGGTTCGCGGTGGACCGCAATGTGTGGAGCGTGCTGCCCAGCATCGTGAAGGCGGGCAATCTGGCGGTACATACGGGGCATAGTGTGTCGGCGGCGGATGCAGTGTTCAGCCTGCGGGGGCTGTTCGACTTCATCCAGTGGGTGGATTACTGCTACGGCACGGACTATGTGGAGCGCTCCTTTGATGAAACAGCCATCCCCGGCGAAAAGGTAACGCTGGACGAAAAGAAGATCCGGGAACAGGAAAGCCTGCTGACCCAGAAGGATGCCGAACTGGAAGCCTTGCGCAAGCAGGTGGAGAGCCTTTCGGTGGCGTACACGGCCAGCAAACAGCAGAACCAGCAGAGCCGCAGCTTCACCGCCGCCGACCTGACCGAGGCCGAAACGCGGCGGAAGATCATCGACATCGACCTCAAGGCCATGGGCTGGAAATTCACCGGGCCGGACGCCGATGTGTGCACCGAGTACGAAGTGGACAACATGAACGGCGTGCTGAGGCAGAAGGGTTATGCAGACTATGTGCTGATGGGCAAGGACGGCTTGCCGCTGGCGGTCATTGAAGCCAAGCGCAGCACCAAAGACCCCAACATCGGGCGCAAGCAGGCTCAGCTTTATGCAGACTGTCTGGAGCAGAAGTTTGGCCGCCGTCCGATGCTGTTTACCACCAACGGCTACACCACCTATTTCTGGGATGAGCAGAGCGGCCCGCAGCGTGCCGTGAGCGGAGTGCTCTGCAAGGACGATTTACAGAAACTGATGAACCGCCGCACCGAGAAAAAGCCGCTGGACACCATCGAAATTGACGATAAAATCACCGACCGCTACTATCAGAAAAACGCCATCCGGGCTGTCTGCGCCCACATCGCGCAGGGCTTCCGGCGCAATCTGCTGGTCATGGCTACTGGCACGGGCAAGACCCGCACCGCATCCAGCCTGACCGATGTGCTGAGCCGGGGCGGTCATGTGACCAACGTGCTCTTTCTGGCAGACCGCACCGCGCTGGTCAAGCAGGCAAAGGACGACTTCAAAAAGTATCTGCCGGACCAGTCGCTGTGCAACCTGTGCTCCTCCAAGGACGATAAGGCCGCGCGCATCGTGTTTTCCACTTATCCCACCATGCTCAACGCCATCGACAACGCCAAGACCAAGGACGGCGTGCCGCTGTTTTCGCCCGCCCACTTTGACCTTATCATCGTGGACGAGAGCCACCGCAGCATTTTCAAAAAATACCGCGCCATTTTTGATTATTTCGATGCGGTTCTGGTGGGTCTGACCGCCACCCCGAAAACCGATGTAGACCGCAACACCTACGACTTTTTCGAGATGGAACATGGCATCCCCACCTACGCCTACGATTACGACACGGCGGTCTACACCGACCATGTGCTGGTGCCTTACTACAACTACGAGGTCAAGACGAAATTCACAGAAGAGGGCATCCACTACGACCAGCTTTCGCCGGAGGATAAGGCCCGCTACGAGGACGATTTTGCCGAGGACGACACCCTGCCCACCTTTATCCCATCCGAAAAGCTGAATAAGTTCATCTTCAACGCCAACACCGTGGACACGGTGCTGCAAGACCTGATGGAACGGGGCATCCAGACGGCGGGCGGCGACCGCATCGGCAAGACCATCATCTTTGCCCAGAACAAGCGCCACGCGGAGTTTATCCGGGAACGCTTCGGCAAGCTCTACCCGCAGCTGGAGACCCAGTACCCGGGATTCATCCAGCGGGTGGTCTGCGACGACGCCTATGCACAGTCCATCATTGACGACTTCAAGCAGCCGGACAAGCCGCCGTTTATTGCGGTCTCGGTGGATATGATGGACACGGGCATTGATGTGCCGGAGTGTGTGAATCTGGTGTTCTTCAAAAAAGTGCGCAGCAAAACGAAGTTCTGGCAGATGATCGGCCGTGGTACGCGGCTCTGCCCGTCCCTTGCCTGCGTGGATGCCATCGACGGCGAATATACGGGCAAACGGCGGTTTCTGATTTTCGACTACTGCGGCAACTTTGAATTTTTCCGTCAGAAACCCAACGGCTACGAGAGCGCGGACACCAAGAGTCTGTCCGAGAGCATTTTCTGCAAGCAGGTGCGGATCGCCGCCGCGCTGCAGGATGGAGCCTATGGGGACGAAAAATACCAGAACTGGCGTAAAATTTTAACAGAAACTTGCCGTGCCGAAGTAGGAGCGTTGAACCCGGAGCTGGTATCCGTGCGGCTGCACCGACAGGCCGTGGAACACTATCAAAAGCCGGAAGCCTTTGTCAGCCTGACCGAAACGGACAAGGGTACTCTGATGAAAGAGGTGGCACCGCTCATATCGCTGGACGACAAAGATGAAGCCGCCAAGCGGTTCGATAACTTTGTGTATGGTCTGCTACTCTGTGAACTGGAAGGTCTGCCGGGGCTGGGCCGCGCCCAGAAACAGCTGCGCAGCACAGCGGCATTGTTGGAAGGGAAAGCTACCATCCCGCAGGTGCAGGCAAAGCTACCCCTCATCCGCGAGGTGCAGACAGACGAATTTTTGACCTCGCATGATCTGCTCCGCTTTGAGGAAATGCGGCAGGAACTGCGGGAGCTCATCAAGTTTCTGGTGGAGGGCGGCGAGGGGCAAAAGCCTGTCTACACGGCCCTTGCCGACCCGGTACTGGAACAGACCGAGGGCAAAACGCTGGATCCCGGCTACGATTTCGGCGAGTACCGGGAACGTGTGAACCGCTACATCATGGAGCACCGCAGCGATACACTGGCCATCCACAAGTTGACCCAGAACATTCCGCTTTCCCGGGGTGACTATACCGAGCTGGAACATATCTTTACCTGTGAGCTGGGCAGCAAAGAGGACTATGCACGGGAGTTTCGGGATACACCCTTTGGTCTGCTGGTGCGTAAAGTGGCAAAGCTGGACCACGATGCTGCCATGCAGGCATTTTCAAAATTTATCAATGACGAATCGCTGAATGCAAAGCAGATCGCATTCGTGCAGAAGGTCATTCATTACATCGAGCAGAACGGTTATGTGGAAAGCAAAGCGGTTCTGATGAAACCGCCCTTTGACCAGCCCATTCTGTTTACCCGCCTGTTTGATGGTAAAACAGGCAGTGAACTGATGGAAACGATTGATGCGGTCAGGGAAAATGCCATCCATGTAACGGCGTAAGGAGTTGCTATGTTTACCGAGGTGGATTATAAGATCCTTGAGCTTGTGCTGCAGTCTCCGGAGCCTGTGCCCAGCCGGCAGCTGGCACTGGTGTGCGATGTTTCCATCAATACCATCCGCACGGAGATTGACCTGCTGAACCAGGAACTGGCTGCGCATGGAGTCTGCATCCGGATGAAGCGGTCCTCCGGCACTTCGCTGGAAGTGCTCAACGAAGTGCTGGCCCGGCCATGGATGCATCAGATGCGGGATATGCTCATCCGCAACAAGCGCCTGCAGCGCAAGTATTCGGAGCGGGTCTACTCGCTGACCCGCACCATCCTGTGTGCGCCGGACGGTATTACCGTGGAGCGGTTGGTGCAGGTATTCTATGTCTCCCGCGGAACGATCCTGGCGGACATCAAAAACGTCCGCGCTCTGCTGGAACGCTTCCACCTCAGCCTGACCAACCGGCGCGGCGGCCATGGATTTGTGGTGCAGGGCAGCGAGTGGCATATCCGGCAGTGCCTGCTGCTTTTGCACAAGAACTACACCATTACGGCCGACAGCGGCAAACTTGACCTGCTGATGCAGGAGCAGGCGTTCCGGGCAATGTTTTTCATGCACAGCCCGCATAGCGGCGAAACGGCACAGAGCGGGCAGCTGTTTGCATATCACAGCGGTGCGCGTTACGATGAGCTGTCGGCTTTGCTGCAGCAGGAGCTTCTGGCGCAGGATGAATTCACACTGCCCAACATTCACTACCCCAAGATCATCAACATGCTGCTGCTTTGCATTTCCCGCAAAAAGTATGCGGCAGAGGCGGCGTTCTCCGGGGAACAGCAGACCGTCCTGCAGGCCAGTGCGGAATACAAGTTTATCTGCCGTCTGCACTGCAGGCTGCCGGAACATTTCCGGCAGGCCGTTCAGGAAAACGAGATGCTGATGCTGACGGCGCTGCTGCTCTGCTTTGAGGACGAAAACTTCTGCCTGCAGCGCTCCGCTGCCGGGACGTTTTGTGTACAGAAGGCACAGGAATTTGCCCAATATCTGCAGCGGTATTTTGACATCAGGAGCAGCCTCTTTGACGAGACGTTCTACCGCGGAATCGCATCCATCTTCTACCGCCTGCAGAATCAGCGGCAGTTTTCCGTTATCAACGACCGTGAAGCCACCAGCGGCGTCAGCCGTCTGGGCATTGGCACCGGCAACCTCTGCCTGGGGTTTGCCCGCTTTTTTGAAGAAAATTTCGGGTTTGCGCTGGAACAGAACGATGCGCTGGAAAGCTTCTACATCCTGAACTCCATCATAAGCCGGATGCCCCGGCATTATTACTGCCCCCGCGTTCTTGTGGTGTCGGAATTCGGCGTCAGCTGTGCCCAGTCGGTGGCAGCCCGGCTACAGATGTACTATGCAGACCAGCTGGGGACCGTGAAATCCAGCAGTTTTAAAAACCTGCTCCGCATGGATCTGGCTGGGTGGGATTTGCTGCTGACCGATATGAGCCGCAAAAAGACCAGGCGCTACCTGAAGGACCTCCCCATTCCGGTGCTGACCATTGAATTCACGCTGAAATATGCTTCCTGCCCGGAACTGGACATCTGGTTGGAGACCCATCGGCAGGATATGGAAACGGCAGTGCTGAACGACCACTGTTTCTACCGCACCAGGCTGCCGGACAAAGAAGCGGTATTCCGCTGGCTGGTGCAGCATTTTGCGGGTGGACCGGAACTGCAGGGCCTCAGCCTGGAAGAGGAACTGCACCGGAATGACCGCCTGATGAATCAGCAGCGGAAGAACAGCCTGGTTTTTCTGCCGGTACTGCTGGCGGAGAACTGCAAACCCCGCATTGCAGTGCTGATCAATGACCATCCGTTTTTGTGGAACGACCAGCCTGCACAGATCTTTATTTTTTACGAGCATCCCCGCTCCCGCACGCAGGAGCGCATCCTTTCGGTGATCCTGCACAAGCTGCTGTATATGTCGCCGCAGACCCGTACCGATCTGCTGGAAAGCCAGCTGGAGAACCCTTTGCTGGTGCTGTACCCCAATGAATAAGGAACGCGGTGTTCCGGAACAGAACGAGCCCAAAAGGAAGGGGCTGTTGTACGTACCTGTACAGCGGCCCCTTTTTTGCAGGCGAAAAACGTTGAAATGTTACGAAATTGATTCAACCTTGTTGCAACTTTTTGGACTATAACGAAATTTGTACCTGCTATAATAGAGCCAACAGAAAAGCCTGCATCCCTGTCGGCCGACACAAGAGGCTGTTCTTTGATCGCGGCAGAACCCCTGTTCTGCCAAACACGAGCAAGAAAGGAGCGAAGAAAACTATGTTTTCAATTCCTCAAATGGTCTTGGTCACGCTGTGGTTCACATTCTACAACCTGCTGACCTCCGGCACCGGTCTGGGCCTTGCGGCCGGCGGTGTTGTGCTGAACGGTCTGGTGGTTGGTGCAATCATGGGGGACATTTCCACTGGCTTCTACCTGGGCGGCACCTATGAGCTGATGAACATCGGCCTGAACCCCCTGGGCGGTTCCACCGTACCCAACTACAACATGGGTGTTGTGGTTGGTGTGGCATTCGGCGCTGTGGCCGGTGTTGAAACCGGCATGGCCGTTGGCATCGTGGTGGCTACTCTCGCTTCCACGCTGGACGTTCTGGCAAAAATGGTCGGCTCGTTCTTCCTGCATAAGGCACAGGATGCGGTTGGCAAAAAGAACATCAAGGGCGCTATGAACTGGATACGCCTGGGCTTCTGGCCTCGCATCCTGCTGGACGCCACCATTCCTCTGATCATCCTGTTTGCATTCGGTGCTCCGCTGGTGGAGGCCATCAACAGCGTGATCCCCGCGTGGCTGCTGTCCGGCTTTAAGACCGCCGGCAATATGCTGCCTGCCATCGGTTTTGCCATCCTGCTGCGTTCCATGAACATCAAGGGCAACTTCCAGTACGTCATCATCGGCTTTGTCCTGTACGCTTACCTCGGCATCGGCGCACTGGGCGCAGCCCTTGTGGGTGTGGCGCTGGCCATGATCGCATACCAGAACAACGTCCACATTGCAGAAGCCCAGAATATGGGAGGTGTTGGTGATGAATAAACTGACAAAGAGCGATGTCCGCAGCGCGATGCTGCGCAGTATGTGTTACCAATGGCAGTCCTTCAACTACGAGACGATGCAGTCGCCGGGCTTTGCCCAGATGATTGCCCCGTCCATTGAAAAAATCTATGAGGGCGATGACGAGCTGATCTCCAAAAAGGTGGAGCAGTATCTGTCCACCTTCTACAATACCGAAAACACCATGGGCCAGATCATTCACGGTGCTGTGCTTGCACTGGAAGAGAGTGGTGTGGAGAACATCACCGATTCTGCAGTGGCTCTGCGTACCGGTCTGATGGGTCCGTTTGCAGGCCTGGGCGATTCGTTGTTCAAAGTCAGTTCCAAAGTCATTTTTGGTTCTCTGGCCGGTTACATGGCACTGGAAGGCTCTATTGTCGGCCTGATCCTGTGCATCATCCTCTGCCTGGTGTGCAATGTGTTCATCCGCTACTTCTTCTTTATGGAAGGCTACAAGCAGGGTGTCTCGTTCATCACCACCAAGCAGGATATGATCAAGGGCCTGACCGGCGCGGTTACCATCATGGGCCTTGTGGTGATTGGCTGCATGATCCCGTCCACCGTCAAGATCAAGATCCCCCTGACATTTGCCTATGGCGATGCCACCCAGTCGGTCCAGTCCATTCTGGACGCCATCTTCCCCTACCTGCTGCCCGTGCTGGTCACGTTTGGCGTCTACAAAGGCCTTGGCTCCAAGAAGATGACCACCGTGCGCATGGTCTGGCTGATCATCATCATTTGTATCGTGCTGAGCTTCTTCGGCATCCTGTAAATCGGAAAAGGTTAAAAGGAGTGTAATCTCATGGGAGTGTGTGCAATTCGTATTGATGAACGCCTTATTCACGGCCAGGTTGCCACGCTGTGGCAGGGCAGCTGGAATTGCAACCGGATCATGGTCATTGACACAAAGTCTGCCAATGACCCGATGCTCAAATCTGTTTTGAAAATCGCCTGCCCGACCGGTGTACGCCTGAGCGTGCTGGAGCCGGACACCGCTGCAGCCAACCTGCAGAGCGGCAAATACGGCAAGGAACGCATCACCATCGTCACCAAGACCCCCGGCAACCTGCTGCGGCTCATCGACCAGGGCTACCACCTGGAAAGTGACATCACGGTGGGCAACATGTCGGGCGGTTCCGGCAAAAAGAAGATCTGCAAGCACATCTCGGTAACGCCAGAGGATATCGAGGCGTTCCGCAAACTGGACGCCATGCAGTATCATCTTTATCAGCAGACTGTCCCGTCCGAAACGCCTGCTCCCTTTATGAAACACCTCGAAGACGCCCTGGCGCAGGGCTGACCCTGACCTGACCGGAGGTGGACTTTGCAGCATGAAAAAGTCCACCTTCTCTTTTTTCAAAAAAACGACCGGAGAGGATGGATGTTCATGAGCCGAATGATTTCACAGAAGCGCTGCGGCCTGTTCAGCCGGCTGAAAGCACAGCCTGTCAGCAGCCTGTATCTGGGGCTGATGGTCTGCCTGTGCGGCGGCATTGCCGTTATTGCCAACCTTGCGGTACAGCACGTTCCGCTGGCCGCCCTGTATGCCGCAGGCACCGAGGCTCAGGACCTGGCAGTTTTGTCGCTGATCACACTGGTGCTGTGCATTGCAGGTGCAGGGGTGACCACAGCCGCGCTTGCACAGAAAAAGAAGAAAGGAGCATGAAAACATGACTGCATTCTGGGCTTCTCTCCCCTTCTGGGGCCGTTTTATCCTCATTCTGGCCGTGTTGGCCATCGGGTACGCATTCTGGATGACCGCGCGGTACAACGCGGTCAAAAAGAAAGTGCTTGCCATGCAGGAAGTGCTCAAACCGGGCGACATCGTGCTGACCCAGTCCGGGCTGTACGGGGTGCTGACCTCGCTGGAAAATACCACCGCGCACCTGCGGCTGACCAACGGTTTTGAGATCGTCATTGACCGTTTTTCCATCAAAGAACCCGCTGCCCCCGAGGCAGCCAGGGCGGCGCAGACCGTTCAGTAACGCCGCCCGCGATCGTATATGAGAAAGGAGCGGATGCGAATGTCCCAGGCCGCAAGTCAGCGCCGCGTCGGCACAAATCTGACGACGGGGCCAATTATGAAAAGCCTGCTTCTTTTTGCATTTCCCATTGTTCTGACAAACCTTGTCCAGCAGCTGTACTCCATGGTGGACCTGATCGTCATCGGCCAGTATGTGGGCAGTGTGGGCACCGTTGGCGTCAACACCGGCGGCGAGATGGCCGACCTGGTCAGCCCTGTTGCCATGGGCTTTGCCACCGCCGGGCAGATTTTTATTGCACAGCTGGTGGGTGCGGGCGATGACCGGCGCATCAAGCGCACAGTTGGCACCCTGCTGAGCTTTACCACCCTGCTGGCGGTCCTTCTGGCTGCAGCGGCGATCCTGTTCTGCCGCCCCATTCTGCAGCTGCTGAACTGCCCGCAGGAAGCACTGTTTGAGGCCGAATCTTACATGATCATCACGGCGCTGGGCTACCCGTTTATTTTTGGCTACAACGCCATTTGCGGCGTTTTGCGCGGCATGGGCGAGTCCAAACGGCCGCTGATCTTCATCCTGATCGCTGCCGCCATCAACATTGTGCTGGACATCGTGCTGGTGGCGGTGTTCCGTCTGGATGCCGCCGGTACGGCCATTGCCACCGCGCTTTCCCAGATGGGGTCCTGCGTGGCTGCCTTTATTTTTCTGTGGAAGCGCAGAGAGCATTTTGACTTTGAACTCAAGCCCAGCTACTTCCGCATGGACAAAGAGATCCTTGCGGTGCTGATCCGTCTGGGCATTCCGCAGGTCGTGCGCAGCATGTTTGTCCGCATTGGGATGCTGTGGGTCAACGCCAATGCCAACTCGTTCGGTCTGGTGGTGTCCGCCACCAACAGCGTTGGCAACAAGCTGCAGAAGTTCCTGGAAGTGTTCGTGCAGGGCATTGATACAGCTTCTGCCTCTATGGTGGGCCAGAACCTTGGCGCAAAGAAGATCGACCGCGCCGGCAAGACCACCCTCTGCACCTACATTGCCGCCACCTGCTGTGCTGCGGTTTCCAGCGCGCTGTGTCTGCTGATCCCCCACGAAATTTTCCGCCTGTTCACCACGGACGAAGCGGTAATCGAATTGGGTGCCACCTTCCTGCGCATCTTCATCCTGCATTTCTTCGCATCGGCGCTGACCGGTTCGTTCCAGGCTATGGTTACAGGCTGCGGCTTTGTGGAGCTGGGATTTATCCTCGGCCTGCTGGACGGCATCCTCTGCAAGATCGGCTTCAGTATGCTGTTCATGAATGTGTTCCGGATGGGCTACATCGGCCTGTGGTGGGGCGTTGCCTGCTCCCGCATTCTGCCAGGCTGCATCTGTGTGGGCTACTACCTCAGCGGCCGCTGGAAAACCCGCAGGCTGCTGGCCGATGAATGACCGGAAAGGAGCCTGCCCAATGTCGGATGCCAACCTGCAAGCCGTATTCTTTGATTTTGACGGCGTGATCTGCCAGACCGAGGTCTGCCGCTTGGATGCACTGGAAGTGCGCCTGCACGCACTGGGGCTGCATCCGGACCGGCGCGGACTGTACCGCATGGTCAGCGGCGGGCTGGGTAGCCGCGAAGCCGCCATGGATGCACTGCTGGGCAGCCAGCCCCTTTACTGGCAGCACCGGGAGGAGGTGCTGGCACGCCATCCCATCCGGTTCTGCTACCCGCAGCTGCTGACCCCCGGCCTGCCGGAGGTGCTGCATACCCTGCACTCTGCCGGGCTTGTGCTGGCAGTTGTTTCCAATTCCAGCGTGGAAGTGGTGGACGGGGCGCTGCAGCAATGCGGCATCCGGCCATATTTCCAGCAGATCTTTTCCGGCTGGCAGATCCCGCAGTGCAAGCCGGACCCCTACCTTTACCGTCAGGCCATGCAGGCCTTCGGCCTGTCGCCGGAAACCTGCCTTGTGGTGGAGGATTCTCCCGTTGGCATCCGTGCCGGACGGGGCGCAGGCCTGCCAGTGGCGGCCCTGCGGGACCGTGATGGCCTGATCGACCAAAGCGAAGCAGACGTTGTTCTGCCCACGATCCAGAGCCTTTTACAGCTGCCGTGTGTGCAGCAATGCATCTGCAATTGAAAACGAGAGGAGTGTTTTTTATGCCTGGCGGCAGCCCCATTCCCAACCGGTATATCAAGTCTGACCTCAAATCCCACCGCATTCTGTGGGAGGAAGAGCGCCCCATCCGCTGGCCTTATATGAAGATCCTGCGGGAATACAGCACCCTGAAAGAGTTTTACCCGGAGATCAACCCCTATGTAGAAGCTTATAAAATGCGGGAGAACGTCTGGGCACTGTTTCAGGAGTCCATGGACGGTGCAGGCGATTTGTGGATGTATGTCATCAACGGTCCGGAGCGGGTGCTGCTGATCGACACCGGCTTTGGCGTTGGCGACCTGAAAGGCCTTGTGCAGCATTTGGTGGGCACGGAAAAAGAAATTCTTGTAGCCAATACCCACCACCACTACGACCACGCCTACGGCAATGCGCAGTTCGACCGCTGCTACTGCCATCAGGACGAAGCGTTCTCCATGCGCCGTACCATGAACCCCCACATCTGGGACTATCTTTTTGACGAAAACGGCAGGAACATCTACACCGAATTTGACCGCAGGGATATTATCCCCTACCGGGACTATGAGCTGATCCCCATTCCCACCGGCTACCGGTTCGACCTGGGCGGCGGCTATGAGGTGGAAGCCATTCCGCTGCGGGGCCACTCTGCCGGGCAGTGTGCTTATCTTGACCACCACAACCACATCATTTTTACGGGTGACATTGGCGGCGCGGGCCGCAAATACGAAGGCGACCCCTGCGCCGACAACTGTACCATTGAAACGCTGTGGCGGGATATGCAGGTGGTAGTGAGCCGCCTGGACGAGATCGAGGCCATGTTCCCCGGCCACGGGATGCTGGATGTGACCAGCAGCCTGCTGCGCTATGAGCTGGATGCGCTGGACCGCATCATGAAGAACCCGGAAAACGCCGATTCCATCAAGACCGTTGTGCGCAATGGCCAGGAACAGGTGCAGTATGCCATGAACATCCACCAGGGCACGGCGGTCAAGTACAACCTGACCAACGTGTTCCGCCAGACGCCCTACCGGCGCTGAGACCACAGGAGGAAGCTGCCATGCAAATCGGCTGCCAGCAATTCTGCATTGACCCGCCGTTCCCGGTGAACCGGATGCTGCGGGAAGAAAAGCATCAGGCCGTGTCCGGCCACCTGTACTGCCGCATTGCTGCGCTGTACCCGGAAAACGACCTGCCATTTTATCACGTTTCCATCGACACGGTGGAGTTGTGGAAGGACCGTGAGGACCGCATCACGCAGGTCATCACGGAAGCGCTGGGCAGAGACATTCACTGCATCTGCTCGTCCACCCACTCGCACAACTGCCCCTGCATGACCACCGATGATGCCTATGTGGACTATGTGCTTGATGTGATCCGGCAGGGCGTGGCGGAGATCCCGCTGCACACCTACCGGGAGGTGCAGTATCAGTACCAGTACCGCTATTTTGACAAGGTAGGCAAAAGCCGGGTCATGGACTACGTTACCCCACACCTCTACGCCGAGACCCTGTCGCTTTACGGGGACGGCAGGCGGGTGCTGACCTTTCTGATGCACAACGTCCACCCCACCACCAAAGAACTTTGGGTCGGCGACTTTACCGCGGAATATCCCGGCTACTGCATCGAGCAGTTGCGGCAGGAGTACCCCGGCGAGTTCTTTACCTTCCTGCTGGGACCTGCGGGCGACACCAGCCCCCATTTTGTGCGGAAAGACCGCTCGTATGAAGAAATGATCCGTCTGGCCGAACTGCTGCGGCAGGAGTTTGATGCCCAGCTCAAGACCCAGTGCCCGGAAGCACGGAAACCGGTGCATCTGCGCTTTGAGCATACCACATTTCCCAAGGACCTGGTGCCCGTGGAGCGCAGCCGGGTGGAAATTCCCGCCCGGCCCAACGCCGATGAGCAGAAGGTGCTGGCCCGGCTGGACGGCACTGCCCCGCAGCATCCCCGCCGGGAGCTGCGCCCATTTGAGCGGGTGGACGAATACCATGTCTCCCACCTGATTTTCTCGAAGGAGTATTCCATCATTTTTGAGCCGTTTGAGCTGTACAGCGAATATTACGGTGCAGTCAACAAGAGCCGCTGCTCCATTGCCACCATCTCCAACGGGTTTGAACACTACCTGACCGGCTGGTATCTCCGCCGTTTGTCCATCCACGGGTCACTGAACGGCTTTTCGGACCGGATGCGCAGGCAGCTCTGGGAAATCCTGGGCCGCTGGAGCTGCCAAGAAGCACTTTTACGGGAGGACCATGAAGCATGAAAATTCTGATCATCAGCCACGGAGACTTTGCTGCCGGAATGTGCAGCACCCTACGAACCTTTTTTGGGGCGGACAATGTTTACTCCGCCTGCGTTACCCCGGAGGGCGGCACCGGTGATATGATGGAGACTGCCCGGCGTTACCTGGAGGAATGGGGCGAAGAGCAAGTGGTGATCTGCTCGGATCTGAAATGCGGCAGTGCAAATCAGACGGCATATCCGCTGATTGCCCGCCCCAATACATTTTTGGTTGCCGGGGTGAACCTGAGCGTGCTGCTGCAGCTGCAGATGGAGGATCATGTGACCGCCGAAAGCCTGCAGGAGATCCTGGACAATGCACGGGAGGACCTGGTTCTGATGAACGCCCTTGTGCTGGATGCCGACTGCGAAGAGGACGAGTAAAAAATGCAGAATGCCCGCTCACCCGAGAACGTCTCAGGCGAGCGGGCATTTTTTCGGCACGTTCAATGGATGCTTGCAGCCGTGCAGCTGCAGAGCCGGAACGTGATTTACGTTGTAGTGGCTGCAGTGCCCGGCTCTGGGTCTACCGGGTTATGGCCTGCCATCACCAGCACATCGTCCTGCCCATCCACAGTCTTATTGCGTTGATTGCAAAAAAGAAAAAGCTGTTGCCGCTTCCGCCATCGTTCACACGATGCCGGAAGGGATAACAGCCCTTTCCCTGAAATCATTTTTTATATTGGATGCTGTCTTTCTCGGTGATCTTGCGCAGCACCTTGCAGGGGTTGCCCACGGCCACCACCCCGGCGGGAATGTCCCTGGCCACCACGCTTCCGGCACCGATGACGGTGCCTTCCCCGATGGTGACGCCGGGCAGAATGGTCACGTTGCCGCCCAGCCAGACGTTATCCCCCAGCGTGATAGGCTTGCACAACTCCAGCCCGCTGTTGCGCTCCTGAGGCAGCATGGGGTGGATGGCGGTGTACATGCCGCAGTTCGGGCCGATGAAGCAGTGCTCTCCAAGGGTAATCTTGGCGCAGTCCATCAGGTAAGCGCCGTGGTTGATATAGGTCCCTGCCCCGATGCTGCAGTTGGAACCGTAGTCGGTGTAGAAGTGCGGCAGGATCACCACATCCTCGGCCATGCCGGGCAGCAGCTTGTGCAGCAGCTCTGCCCGCTTTGCCTTTTCAGAAGGGCGGGTCTGATTGAACTCTGTATAAAGTTCCTCTGCTTTTTCGCGATCGGCGCACAGTTCCGGGTCAAAATTGGCATCGTACCACAGGCCCGCTTCCCATTTTTCGCGTTCAGTCATTGCTTGTTTCTCCGTTTACAGGGTGTCTCCGCTGGGCAGCTGGTTCCACAGGCGGTAATACACGCCCTTGTGTTCCAGCAGCTGGGCATGGGTGCCTTCTTCCACAATGCCCTCTTCGCCCAGCACCAGGATGCGGTCGTAATCTTTGATGGTGGTCAGGCGGTGGGCAATGGTCAGGGTGGTGCGGCCATGGGCCAGCTTTTCCAGGCTTTGGCCCACCAGGATCTCGCTCTCGTTGCCCAGGGCGCTGGTGGCTTCGTCCAGAACCAGAATGAGCGGATTCTTCAGAAATACCCGGGCAATGGCAATGCGCTGTTTCTGGCCGCCGGAAAGCTTCACGCCGCGCTCACCCACGTAGGTGTCAAAGCCGTCTTTCAGGGCAAGGATGAATTTTTCGGCACCGGCTAGGCGGGCGGCTTCCAGAATTTCATCCCGGGTGGCACCGGGCTTGCCGTAGGCAATGTTCTGGGCCACCGTGCCGCTGAACAGGTACACGTCCTGCTGCACAATGCCAATGTCATCGCGCAGGCTCTTGAGGGTGACATGGCGGATGTCCTGTCCGTCAATGAGGATGCGGCCGCTGGTCACCTCGTAAAAGCGGGGGATCAGGTTGCACAGGGTAGTCT
>ENA-OWXD01000182-OWXD01000182.1-human-gut-metagenome-genome-assembly--contig:-NODE-182-length-22091-cov-16.4435_pt1 | contig 22091 bp, 19 predicted proteins | sample MGYA00249244_ERZ652055 | MGnify/ENA primary metagenome ERZ652055 (study PRJEB26925, sample SAMN05827059) | human gut metagenome | biome: ENVO:2100002; feature: ENVO:00000062; material: ENVO:00002003...
CGTGGGCTCGGAGATGTGTATAAGAGACAGGACGCTGGACCCCACCCCCGCTGCTGTGCCGCAGGAGGAAAAGCCCGCCGCTGCTCCTGCCCCGGAAGCACAGGTGAGCCTGACCCCCGAGGAGCAGGCCATGGTGGATCAGTTTGCCCAGAAGATCGATATCACCAACAGCCAGCAGGCGCTGCAGTACGGCTCTGCCTGCCAGAAGAAGATCGGCGATTTCTCCGAAGCAGCCCTCTCCAAGGTGTCCACCAAGGATCTGGGCGAGGTGGGCGATATGATCACCGACCTCATCGGCGAGCTGAAGAGCTTTGACGCCAACGAGGAGCAGCAGAAGGGCATCATGGGCTTCTTCAAGAAGAAAACCAGCCAGCTGGATGCCCTCAAGACCAAGTACGACAAGACCGAGACCAACGTGGAAAAGATCCAGTCCATGCTGGAAGCCCATCAGGTGCAGCTGCTCAAGGATATCGCCATGCTGGACAAGATGTACGAGTTGAACATGGCCTACTTCAAGGAGCTGAGTATGTATATCCTTGCCGGCAAGAAAAAGCTGGCAGATGTGCGTGCCAACGAATTGCAGCAGGCTATGGACAAGGCCAAGGTCTCCGGTCTGCCGGAGGACGCACAGGCCGCCCGCGACCTTGCCGATCAGTGCGAGCGCTTTGAGAAAAAGCTGTATGATCTGGAGCTGACCCGCAATATCAGCCTGCAGATGGGCCCCCAGATCCGTCTGCTGCAAAACAACAACACCATGATGGCAGAAAAGATCCAGTCCACCATCGTGAACACCATCCCGCTGTGGAAGAACCAGATGGTGCTGGCACTGGGTCTGGCACACAGCCAGCAGGCCATGCAGGCAGAGCGCGCCGTGACCAACATGACCAACGACCTGCTGAAGAAGAACGCCGAGGCGCTGAAGCTGGGCACCATCGAGACCGCCAAGGAGAGCCAGCGCGGCATCGTGGATATCGAGACCCTGCAGCAGACCAACAAGAGCCTGATCGAGACGCTGGACGAGCTGAACAAGATCCAGAGCGAGGGACGCGCAAAGCGTGCCGCCGCCGAGCAGGAGCTGACCCGCATCGAGGACGAGCTGAAAACCAAAATGATGGAGATCCGGAGCTGAAATGGCAAACGCTGATTTTTCTCAGAACGATAAACAAACCGCTCCCGGCGGCTTTGACGCGGGCAGCTACCGCGAAAAAGCAAAGCCGGAGCAGACCGTAAGGCTGACGCCCCGCCAGCAGAAGTTGGCCGCACTGGAAGCAAAGCTGCCCGCAGCGCTTTCCACCCGGGCGGCGGCGCTGGCTTTGAGCGTAGTGGTAATGCTGGCCGCCTTTTTCGGCTTTGGCAGCGCCAAGCTGCGCGGCAAGTACAACACCGCCCGTCAGTGGTTTACCGCAGGGGTCGCCGCTGACAACGGCTATAACCTGAGCGAGGAGCTGACCACCCGCATGAATACAGCGGCCAACGTTATCACCACCGCCAGCAATACGCTGGGGGCAGATAATGCTGAAGTATTGACTGCACAGGATGCACTGACGGCGTTCAGCAACGACCTGGACGGCGTGAAGGCAGGCAAGACCCGGCTCCATGCCCTCTATGAGGACAACGAGACTTTGGGCACCGCCATCGACCAGCTGTATGCAAAGTTGCAGGAGCAGGCCGCCGACCCCATGAAGATGGGCGCGGTGCAGGGGCAGTACGGCCAGTTCAACAGTGCAGCCACCATCATCGGCACCTTGCAGTACAATACGGCGGTGTATGAATATCAGAAGGATGTCGGCGGCTTCCCGGCCAGTGTGCTGGGAGCTTTGTCCGGCGTAAAGGAGGTTGAGCCATTCGCATGAAAAACTTTGCAAAACGCATCAGCGCACTGGTGCTGGCTGTGGTGGTCAGTGCGGCGGTGCTGTGCCCGGCGGCCTTTGCTGCCCAGCTGCCCAGCCTGCCCAAGGATCAGTGTGTGGTGGACGATGCCGGTGTGCTGAGCAGCAGCACCGTGCAGACCATCACCGAACTGAACGCCCAGCTGGAATCCAGCTGCAGCGGCGCACAGATCGGTGTACTGACAGTAGAATACACGGGTAATGATTCCACGGAGGATTACGCCACACAGGCTTTTAACGCGTGGGGCATCGGTTCGTCCTCTCAGAATAACGGCGTGCTGATTTTGTTGGTAATGGAATCGGCGCAGTATGCGGACGGCGACTACTACCTGACCTACGGCGATGGTTTCCGCAACACCACGCTGGCAAAGCAGTCCAGCGCCATCGCCCAGACCATGGAAGATCAGTTCGCCGCAAAGGATTATGACGGCGCAGTGACTACCTGTGCCCGCAACGTGGCAAACACCATTGCGGACATCTACGGGGTCAGCCTTTCCGGCAGCACCGGCAACGGCAGTACCGTGCAGCCCGGGTATCAGGGCAGCCAGAGCAGCGGCGGCAGCACCCTGACCGACATCTTGACCCTTGTGGTCGGCGCTGTTCTGCTTATCGTCATCATCCGGTCAATGGCCTATGTTTTTGCCAGCCCCTGCGGCTGGCTGTGGTGCTTCGGCGGACCCCGTCCTCCTTACAGACGACGTGGCCGCCGCGGCCCGCCGCCGCCCCCGCCGGGCGGCTACTACGGTGGCTCCCGTGGCCCCCGGCCTCCGCGCGGCGGCGGCTTTGGCGGCATGGGCGGCGGCTCCTTCGGGGGCGGTGCCGGGCGCGGCGGTTTCGGCGGCGGCAGCTTTGGCGGAGGCTTCGGCGGCATGGGCGGCGGTTCCAGCCACGGCGGCGGCGGTGGCCGTGGGCGGTAATGAAAATAAAAAGAGAAAGGCAGTGGCTTTGATATGTACCCCCAATACTGGACACCCAGTATGGGGGTATTTTTATGCGATACAGTTATGAGCACAAAAAGAAGTGTGTTGAATTGTACCGATATTTTACAAAAAATTCACGCTGGCAGGGTTGCCGCCGCATACCGGATGTGCTATGATGAAGTGCAAAATTTCAAGCGGAGCGATGAATTTTGATTTGTCAAGCTCGCGGAATCAGGAGGAACTACCATGCAGAAGAATTATGTGCAGGAAATTCTGAGCATCATTCACAGCGGTCTGCCCAAGGCAGAGCTGGCCGAAAAACTGTCTGATTACCATGAAAAGGATCTGGCGGATGCGTTGGAGTCACTGACCCCCGCCGAACGTCAATCGCTCTATTCCATTCTGGGCGTGGATACTGTTGCCGAGATCTTTACTTATCTGGACGATGCCGAGCCGTACCTGAAAGAGCTGCCCAGCCATGAAGCTGCAAAGGTCATTTCCAACATGGACTCGGACGATGCGGTGGACGCGCTGGAAGACCTTGACGATACCGATAAGAACGAGATCGTCAACAAGCTGGACAAAGACTCGGTTGAAGATGTGAAGATGCTGCTCTCGTATGACGAGGATGAGATCGGCAGCAGAATGACAACCAACTACATCTCCATCAAAAACGATATGACCATCCGGCAGGCGATGAGCGAGCTGGTAAAGCAGGCCGGAGAAAACGATAACATCTCCACGCTGTATGTGGTGGACGAAAACGAGCACTTCTATGGTGCAATCGACCTGAAAGACCTCATCATTGCACGTGCAGAGGAAAGTCTGGAAAGCCTGATCGTCCGCTCTTATCCCTACGTCACAGACCGGGAGCAGATCAGCGATTGTATCGACCGCATCGTGGACTACGCGGAGCGCAGCCTGCCGGTGCTGAACGATGCCGGCAAGCTGGTGGGCATCATCACATCGTCCGATGTGGTCGAGCTGGTCGATGATGAGATGGGCGATGATTACGCAAAGCTGGGCGGTCTGACCGGCGAGGAGGATCTGAACGAAAGCGTTTTTGAAAGCGTGAAAAAGCGTCTCCCGTGGCTGATCGCTTTGCTGTTCCTCGGGATGCTGGTCTCCTCGGTCGTCGGCGCGTTTGAATCAGTGGTGGCGGTGCTGCCGGTGGTCATCTGCTTCCAGTCCATGGTGCTGGATATGGCCGGTAACGTTGGCACCCAGTCGCTGGCAGTGACCATCCGTGTGCTGGTGGATGAAAACCTGACCCTTTCCAAAAAGCTGCAGCTGCTCTGGAAGGAGACCCGCGTGGGTCTGTTGAACGGTGCAATTCTGGCTGTGATGGCCTTGGGTTTTCTGGGCTGCTACATCCACTTTTTCAAGGGCTATGTCTGGACCTCGGCGTTTTTGCTGTCCGGCTGCGTCGGGCTGTCGCTGATCGTGTCCATGGTCATTTCCAGTCTGGTGGGCACGCTGATCCCGATGCTGTTCCACAAGATCCATATCGACCCGGCGGTTGCCTCCGGCCCGCTGATCACCACGATCAACGATCTGGTGGCGGTTGTGGTCTACTATGGCCTTGCCATGGTCGTGCTGATCGATCTGTTCCATCTTGCATGATAAGAAATAAAACAGGAGCCGGTGCACCAAATGTAATGTGTGCCGGTTCCTGTTTTTCTTTGCGCAGGGGCTTATAGCAATTCAACTTTTTAATGCCCCAGCAACAGCGTTGAATTGCATATCGCAAATATGCTGTTTGAATGTTGCGCTAATTTCTTGTCTTGCGATAAAAAAGATTATTTGCCCAGATGCCAGATGTCGCGGTCGTACTCGGCAATGGTGCGGTCAGAGGAGAACATACCCGCCTTGGCAACGTTCACCAGACACTTGCGCCGCCAGCCCATGGGGTCGCAGGCGTAATCGCTGAGGGCCTGTCCCTTGCGCACAACGTAGGCGTTGAAGTCCGGCAGGGTCTGGAACCAGTCTTTGTGGATCAGCTCGTCATGCAGGCGGGTCAGGTTTTCGGCATGACCGGCGGCCAGCATCTCCGGCCCGGTCAGGAAGCTGATGGCGCGGCGGATGTTGGCATCGCCCTCCACCCACTGGGCGGGGTCGTAATCGCCCACGGCGTAGCGGTGGATGACCTGATCGGAGGTCTGACCGAAGATATAGATGTTCTCTTCGCCCACCTGCTGGCTGATCTCCACGTTGGCACCGTCCATGGTGCCCAGCGTCAGCGCGCCGTTCAGCATGAATTTCATGTTGCCGGTGCCGGAAGCTTCCTTGGAGGCAAGGCTGATCTGCTCAGACAGGTCGCAGGCCGGGATCAGCTTTTCGGCGGCGGTGACGTTGTAGTTCTCCACAAACACCACCTGCAGCCACTTGGACACCTCCGGGTCTGCGGCGATGACCTTGGAGAGGGTCAGCAGCGCATGGATGATGTCTTTTGCAATGGTGTAGGCGGGCGCGGCTTTTGCACCGAAGATGCTCACCAGCGGAGCGGCGGGCAGGTGCCCGGCCTTGATCTCGTAGTACTGATGGATGAGGTACAGCAGGTTGAGCTGCTGGCGCTTATACTCGTGCAGGCGCTTGGACTGAATATCGAACACGGCATCGGTGTTCACAGTCACCTTCTGGGTGTGCAGCAGCCAGTCGGCCAGTGCTTCCTTGTTGGCCTTTTTCACAGCAGTCAGCTCGCTGAGCACCGTCTCGTCCTCGGCGAAAGCCAGCAGTTTTTCCAGCTCCGCGGCGTCCTTGCGGAAGCCGGAGCCGATGTGCTTTTCCAGCGCGGCAGTCAGGCGCGGGTCGCACTCCAGCAGCCAACGGCGGAAGGTGATGCCGTTGGTCTTATTGTTGAACTTTTCCGGGTATAGCTCGTAGAAGCCGTGCAGCTCGGAGTTTTTCAGGATCTCGGTATGCAGCGCCGCCACGCCGTTGGTGGAGTGGGTGAAGTGGATGTCCATGTGTGCCATGTGCACCCGGTCATCCTTGTCGATGATGGCAAGGCTCTCGTCCTCGGTGCGGGTGCGTGCCAGTGCATCCAGCTTTTCGATGATGGGCATCAGCTGGGGCACCACGGCGTCCAGATAGGTGCGCGGCCACTTTTCCAGCGCTTCGGCCAGAATGGTGTGGTTGGTGTAGGCGCAGGTCTTGGTAACGATCTCCACCGCTTCCTCGAACTCAATGCCGCGCGCGCCCAGCAGGCGGATCAGCTCCGGGATGACCATGCTGGGGTGGGTGTCGTTGATCTGGATGGCGGCGTAGTCTGCCAGATCATGGTAGTTGCAGCCCCGGGCGGCGCACTCGGCCAGAATGAGCTGTGCACCGGCAGAAACCATCAGGTACTGCTGGTATACCCGCAGACGGCGGCCGGCTTCATCGGAATCGTCCGGGTAGAGGAAGAGGGTCAGATTCTTGTCGATAGCGGTCTTATCGAAGGCGATGCCGTCATGGACGATGCTCTCGTCAATGGTGTCCAGATCGAACAGGTTCAGGGTGTTGGTGCGTCCCTCGTAGCCGGTGACCGCCAGCTTGTACAGCCGGGCGGTGTACTCCTTGCCCGCCAGTTCCACCGGGTAGGTGGTGTCGGTCTTTTCCGCCCAGCTGTGGGCAGTCAGCCACGGGTCGGGCTTTTCGTTCTGCACGCCGTCCTCAAAGGACTGATGGAACAGACCAAAATGGTACCGCAGACCTACGCCGTCGCCGGGCAGGTTCAGCGTTGCCAGAGAGTCGAGGAAGCAGGCAGCCAGACGTCCCAGACCGCCATTGCCCAGAGAAGGCTCCGGCTCTACCTCTTCAATATCGGAAAGGCGCTTTCCGGCAGCAGCCAGCGCAGATCGGGCTTCATCGTACAGCCCCAGATTGATGAGGTTGTTGGACAGCAGCTTGCCAATAAGGAATTCGGCGCTGATATAGTACAGCTTGCGCCCGGTGACCGGCTGCACGCGGTCGGCGCTCTTCTGCCGCACAAGTTCCAGCAGTGCCAGATACAGCTCCTGGTCGGTGCAGTCTGCCAGCAGCTTGCCGGTAATACTCTGTAACGTTTCGGTAAAGCTCATAAAAGCATCCTCCTTTGCTAGGGTGCATCTGAAAAGTCGAAAATTCAGTCTGTTTCTTTGTTTTCAGATACACCTAACGGAAAACAGGTTTGACATCTGTACCTCAAGATATACCACATAGAACCTTCAAAATCTTGCCTAAACAGTGCAAACTATGGTACAATCCTATCATCAGGGGGTGAGACGATGCAAAATCAGGCATCTTTGCAGGAGACAAAACAGCACGGTGCAGTGCGGTTTCCGTTCAATCTGTACCCCTGCACCATTCCGGGGGATTTTCAGCAGGTGGCACTCCACTGGCACGAGAGCATGGAGCTGGTCTTTGTCAAGCAGGGCACAGGGCTGGTGCAGGTGGGCGCTGTGACCTACCCGGCCTACCGGGGGGATATCTTCCTTTTTGCCCCGGGCACGCTCCATGCGCTGCGGCAGGCAGAGGAGCAGCGCATGGAATACGAAAATATCATCTTTGAGCCGGAGCTGCTGGGCGGCGCGGAGGACCTTTGCGCCGAAAAGTATCTGCTGCCGCTGCAAAGCGGGCGGCTTTCGCTGCCGGTGCGTCTGACTCCGAACGATTTGTGCTATCTGCAAGCCGCCGCCTGCCTGCGGGAGCTGGAAGATGCCAACCGCGCCAAGCGCCCCGGCTACGAGCTGCTGGTAAAAGGGGCGCTGCTGCGCTTTCTTGCCCTGCTCATTGCGCAGGGCAGGCAGTGTCTCCCCACCGAAACTGCCGACACCCAGCGGCTGAAAACGGTGCTGCAATGGCTTTCGGCACATTATGCCGAGCCGCTCCGGGTGGCGGATGCAGCCGGGGTCTGCTCCTTCAGCGCCAGCCATTTTATGCGCTGGTTCCGGCAGATGACCGGGCAGAGCTTTATCTCCTTTCTGAATGAGTACCGGCTGAACACCGCCGCCGAGGTGCTGCAGACCACGGACGAGACTGTGCTGACTATCGCCACCCGGTGCGGGTTTGAAAACCTTTCCTATTTTAATCGGGCGTTCAAGGCGCATTTTGGCATGACCCCGCGGGAGTACCGAAAAAAATAAGCAGACCGGGTCTGATGGGAAAGCGAGAACAGCCTGCATTCTGGTGCGCTCTGCACGTTCTGAAAGACGTCAATCTTGAGGTCGCCGAGGGCGAAAAGCTGGTGATCATCGGGCCGTCCGGTTCAGGCAAGTCCACCACGGTGCGCTGCATGAATTTTCTGGAAGAGCCTATCAGCGGCCATGTCTACATAGACGGGCGGGAGCTGACGGCCAAAAACAAGACCAAACTTGTGCGTGAGACCACCAGCATGGTGTTCCAGCAGTTCAACCTGTACCCGCACATGACGGTGCTGAAAAACCTGACCCTCGCACCCATGAAGCTGCACCACAAGACCAAGCAGGAGGCAGAGGAGCTGCCGCAGCACAAGCGGCACCCGTTGTGGATAGAGCAGCCCATGGGGGACGGAGGGAAAGCCGTCCGGGCTGCGGACTTTATAAAAAAAGAAAAAGCGATGACCCGTGCAGGTGGGTCATCGCTTTTCTCGTCCCTTGCGGGACAGGCAGGGTAAATGATAAGAAGGTAAATGAAGAAAATAGCAAGGTGAAAAACAAAGGCGTGTGCGGAGCCGAATTTGCTGCTCCAAAGTGAAGATGTATCCAAGTTTCGCTTTTGTTGGATACAACATACCACTTCAGAACAAAAATTGCAAGAGGTTTTTTAAAATTTTTGCCCGAAATTACGCGGGAAATCGCATTTTTGTAGAAACGCACAAATTTTACGGAAAGTTCCCGGCAAACTGACGAACAAGCATAAAAACGGAACAACAGCCGCAAGACCGCACAGGGATACCTTTATAAAACCGGCGGGCAATGGAACGCAGGCGCGGAAAGCTGATTTTCGTGGGATATAGCCTGCACCGCTTTACAAGCAGCCGGGGGTGTGTTAAGATGGACACATCTGCTGTAACCGGAAAAATGCACGCGCCGGGCAGCGGCGGCGTACCGGGAAAAGTGCCCGGTGCCGGGAGGGGAGAAACGAATGACAAAGCTACTGCATGGCAATGAAAAAAACAGACTGACCGGCGGGCGCGAGCCGCTGTTCAGCCAAAAGGAGCTGCTGGTACTGGCCATCCCGCTGCTGGTGGAGCAGCTGCTGGAAGTGACGGTGGGCATGGCCGACACCATGATGGTGTCCCGCTGCGGCGAGGCGGCAATCTCCGGCGTCAGTCTGGTGGATATGATCAACAACCTTATCATCGTGCTGTTTGCGGCGCTGGCTACCGGCGGCGCGGTGGTGGTAAGCCAGTATCTGGGCGCAAAGGACAGGCCGGATGCCGACAAAAGCGCCGGTCAGCTGCTGCTGCTCAGCGGTTTGTCCGGTGCGGTGATCGGCGCGGTATGCTTTGTGCTGGCACGCCCCATGATCCGGCTGTTCTACGGCTCTATTGATACCGACGTGCTGGACGCAGGCGTGAAATATTTGCAGATCATCGCCCTCAGCTACCCGTTTCTGGCGCTGTATAACGGCGGCGCGGCGCTGTTCCGCAGCATCGGCAACTCCAAGATCTCCATGCAGATCAGCTTTCTGATGAACATCATCAACATCGTGGGCAACGCAGTGTGCATCTTCGGCTTCAAAATGGGAGTGGACGGCGTAGCGTGGCCCAGCGTGGTGTCCCGCGTGGTGGCTGCGGCGCTCATCCTGCGCAAGTGCTACCGGGAGGATGCGGTGCTTACCGTGCCCAAGACCCTGCGGCTGGACGGCGGCATGGCAAAGCGCATTCTGGGCATCGGCATTCCCTCGGCCTTTGAGAACAGCCTGTTCGAGGCCGGGCGCATTCTGGTGGTGAGCATGATCTCCACCTTTGGCACAGTGCAGATCGCAGCCAACGCCGTGGCAAACAATCTGGACGGCATGGGCGTCATCCCGGGCAAGGCCATCGGTCTGGCCATGATCACGGTGGTGGGGCGGTGCATCGGCGCCGGCGACCACGAGCAGACCGTTTACTACACCCGCAAGCTGATGCTGTGGGCTTACATCACCATGGGGCTTTCCAACGGAGCGATCTTGCTGTTCCTCCGGCAGCTGGTGGGCATCTACGCCCTTTCCGGCGAGACGATGGAATTGGCCATCACACTGGTCACCATCCATGCGGGCTGCGCCATCATCTTCTGGCCGCTGTCCTTCGTGCTGCCCAACGCCCTGCGCGCAGCCAACGACGTGAAATTCACCATGGTGGTGTCTATCCTCAGCATGGCGTGCTGGCGGCTGGGTTTCAGCTATCTGCTGTGCGTTCGCATGGGCTGGGGCGCTGTGGGCGTGTGGGTGGCTATGGTCATCGACTGGACCTGCCGTGTGACCTGCTTTGTGCTGCGCTTCCGCAGCGGCGCATGGAAAACAAAATATCAGGCATAACAATAAGGAGAAAAGCATGAAACTGATCAGCTGGAACGTGAACGGCCTGCGCGCCTGCCTGACCCACGGCTTTGCCGAGAGCTTTGCCGCGCTGGACGCGGACATCTTTTCGGTGCAGGAGACCAAGATGCAGCCGGGACAGGCGGATTTTGCGCCGGAGGGCTACACCGAATACACCTATTCGGCCGAGAAAAAGGGATACTCCGGCACAGCCTGCTGGTGCAAAACGGCACCGCTGGCAGTGACCACCGGCATCGGGCTGGAGCAGCATGACCACGAGGGACGGGTGCTGACGCTGGAATACCCCGGCTTTTATCTGGTAAACTGCTACACCCCCAACAGTCAGGACGGGCTGAAGCGGCTGGACTACCGCATGGAGTGGGAGGACGTCTTCCGGGCATACCTGCTGGCACTGGACGCCAAAAAGCCGGTGATCCTGTGCGGCGATTTAAACGTGGCGCACACCGAGATGGACATTAAAAACGCCAAGACCAACCGCATGAGCGCGGGCTTTACCGATCAGGAGCGCGCCAAGATGACCGAGCTGCTGGCGGCGGGCTTTGCGGACAGCTTCCGGGTGGTGCACCCGGACGAGGTGAAGTACAGCTGGTGGAGCTACCGCTTCCACGCGCGGGAAAAGAACGCGGGCTGGCGCATCGACTATTTTATCGTTTCCCGGCGCATTGCAGACCGCATCCGCGCCGCCGAGATCCACAACGAGATCTTTGGCTCCGACCATTGCCCGGTGGAGCTGCAGATCGACCTGTAATATAAGGAGAAGCCAATGCTGAAAAATTATCTTCTGATCTTCTTTATCTCCATGGTGCCCATCATCGAACTGCGCGGGGCCATCCCCATCGGGCTGGGTATGGGGCTGCCGGTGCTGCCCACCTACCTTTTGTGCGTGCTGGGCAATATGCTCCCGGTGCCCTTCATCTATCTGTTCGCCCGCAAGTTCCTCATCTGGGGTTACCACAAGCCCCTCATCGGCCCCATCTGCCGCTTTTGCATCAATAAGGGCGAAAAGGGCGGCCGCGCACTGGAAGCCAAGGCGGGCAAGGGTCTGACCGTGGCGCTGCTGCTGTTCGTGGGCATCCCGCTGCCGGGCACCGGCGCGTGGACGGGCACGCTGGCAGCCTCCATTCTGGATATGAAGTTCAAGGATGTGCTGATCGCCTGCATGGGCGGCGTGCTGCTGGCGGGCATCATCATGGGCTTGGCAAGCGCCGGGCTGCTGGGCGCGCTCAGCGGGCTGTTTGCGGCAGGCTGACAAAACGCGGACGTTTTTGTCGTGAAAAATGCCGGTAGCATTTCCGCGCGGAGTATGTTACACTGAATAATAGTTGTGAAAACCGGACTCTGCTTCCGGCCAGAAAGGACGTTATAGAACATGGATCAGGCACTGAATCAGAAAATTGACGCATACATTGCGGAAAACAAAGAGCAGCTGCTGCAGGACATTGCAGCGCTGGTCGCCATCGACAGCGTGGAGGGCACCCCGGAGGAGGGCGCACCCTTCGGCGCAGGCCCCCGGGCAGCGCTGGACAAGACGCTGGAGCTGGCAGCAGGCATGGGCTTTGCCACCCGCAACTGCGAAAACTACATCGGCTATGCCGAACTGGCCGGTGCAGACCCTGAAAAATATCTAGCTACCATCTGCCATGTGGACGTTGTGCCCGTGGGCAACGGCTGGACGGCAGATCCCTTTAAGATGCGCATTCAGGACGGCTGGCTGCTGGGACGCGGCGTCGCGGATGATAAAGGCCCGATGATCGTTACTCTGTATGCGCTGAAGTTCCTCAAGGAGCAGGGTTACCAGCTGCGCTACCCCATCCGTGCCATCGTGGGCGACAACGAGGAGACCCACATGAACGATGTGAAGTACTATCTGGAAAACTACCCCGCCCCGGTGTTCTGCTTTACCCCGGATGCCGAGTTCCCGGTGTGCAACGGCGAAAAAGGCCACTTTGGCGGCAAGATCGTCAGCCCGGTGTGCAACGGCGTCATTGCAGAGTTTGAGGGCGGTGTAGCCAACAACGCTGTGCCGGACCGCGCCAGCGCTCTGGTCAAGACCGATATCCGCAAGCTGAAGAACGCTCCCAACATCACGCTGGAACCGGAAGGGGACGGCGTGCGGGTGCGCGGCTGGGGCAAGTCCGGCCACGCCGCCATGCCGGAGGGCACGGTGAACGCCATTGGTCTGGTAGCGGATTATCTGCTGGACAACGGCCTGTGCAATGACGCCGAGCGCGCTTATCTGGAGGCACTGCACAAGCTGCACAGCTCCACCGCAGGCACCGGCCTTGGCATCGACTGCGCCGACGGCCCCTTTGGCCCGCTGACCATCATCGGCGGCCGCATCTATATGGAGGACGGCAAGCTGGTGCAGACCATCGACAGCCGCTTCCCCACCTGCACCAACGGCGAAAAGCTGACCGCACAGGTCACCGCTGCGCTGGGCGAGGGCGCAAAGCTGGAGGATGTGGACGCAGCCGAGCCTTTCTATATCGCAGCCGACAGCCCCGCCATCCGCGCCTGCATCGACACCTACAACGAGGTGACCGGCGAGAACGCCACCCCCTTTACCATGGGCGGCGGCACCTATGCCCGCCACTTCCCCTATGCCGTCAGCTTCGGCCCGGAGCATGAGGATGTAAAGCTGCCGGAGTTCGGCGGCCCGATGCACGGTGCTAACGAGGCAGCTCCCATCAACAAGCTGCTGGAGGCCGTCAAGATCTACATTCTGGCGTTGCTGCGGCTGGAAGAGATCGACTTTTGAGGTACAGCATGAACGTGCTTGTCATTGACGGGCAGGGCGGGGGACTGGGACGCCAGCTGGTGGCCGCCCTCAGCGCCCAGTGCCCGGACATCCGGCTGGTGGCCGTGGGCACCAACAGTGTCGCTGCGCAGGCCATGCATAAGGCCGGGGCACAGCGCGCCGCCACCGGCGAGAATGCCGTGGTGGTGAACTGCCGCAATGCGGACATCATCGTGGGCCCCATCGGCATCGTTATTGCAGATGCGCTGCTGGGGGAGATCACCCCTACCATGGCCACGGCAGTATGCCAGAGCAGCGCCACCCGGGTGCTGATCCCGGTGAACCACTGCGAGAACTACATTGTCGGCGTGCCCGACCAGCCCATCGGCAGCCTTGTGTCTGCCGCCGTGCAGAAGGTAAAGTCCCTCTGTGCCGGGGAAGGGTGTTAAAGAATAAGATAAAACGACACCGGACAGGTCATGGCCTGTCCGGTGTCGTTTTTGTCAAAAATATAGGTTACTTCCGCTGCCGGGCGGCGATCTGCGCGGCAGTGGGTGGGATATCGCCCTGCGCCGCTTTTTCCAGCTGGCTCAGGCGGCGATCCAGATCGGTGAGCCGCTGCGAGACGATGTCCGGCAGATCCTGCTGGTCCAGATCGTCGGCAGGGTTCACCGCCTTGTTGTTGATGCGCACCACCTCGGCGGGTACGCCCACGGCGGTGCAGTTGGCGGGCAGGTTGCGCAGCACCACGCTGCCTGCGCCGATGCGGGCGTTATCCCCGATGAACACCGGACCCAGCACCTTGGTGCCAGCGCCGATGAGCACGTTGTTGCCCAAGGTGGGGTGGCGCTTGCCGGTATCCTTGCCGGTACCGCCCAGCGTTACCCCGTGGTAGATGGTGCAGTTGTCTCCGATCTCGCAGGTCTCGCCGAACACGATGCCCATGCCGTGGTCGATGAACAGACACTTGCCGATGGTGGCACCCGGGTGGATCTCGATGCCGGTGCGGTGGCGGCCATGCTGGCTGACCCACCGTGCCAGAAAAAAGTGCTTGTGCTCGTACAGCCAGTGCGCAATGCGGTGGTACACCAGAATGTGGAATCCCGGGTACAGCAGCATTACCTCCAGCACGCTGCGTGCGGCGGGGTCCTTGCGCTGGATGTTCCGCGCGTCCTCAAGTAAACCCATGCGGAAAACCTCTCTTTCCCATAAACACCCGCCCACGCGGCGGGGCTCTCCCTTTTACCGTATTATAATAGCACAGCAGGCAACGAAAGTACAGTGCTGCGCTAGGGATTGTGGAACAAAATGGCAGTTATTTTGCCGCGTTGCCCGGGTTTTGGGTAGAGTATCCAAAATTCGGCGAGAGATGCCATAAACCTTTTAGCACCTGTTTTTGCGCGCAGCCATTGACACATTTTGCGGTTCTATGATAAAATAATACGAATGAAAACGCAACCATCAAGAAAAGGAGAAACACCATGCTGTGCAGCGCCCAGAACCCGAAACTGAACAAGCAGTTCGCGTCCGGTTTTGCCGTGGCTTCGTTGTTTCCTTTTTTTGCGCAATGAGCTTTTCCCTTTGCGGGGAAAAGTTTTTTTTTGCCCGTTTTCGGGCGTCTGATACACAAAAATACCATTATAGGAGGGAACCGCGATGCTGCTGACAAACGCTGTGAACACCGAGGGACGGCCGCTCGAGATCTATGTGAAGGATGGCAAGATCGCTGCCGTAGGGCAGGATCTTTCCGCCCTTGCCGCCGAGAACGAGACGGTAGTGGATGCCGGTGGGCTGACTGTGCTGCCCGCATTTGTGGATCTGCACTGCCACTGGCGCACCCCGGGCTTTGAGTACAAGGAGGACATCGAGACCGGCAGCCGCGCCGCTGCCGCCGGCGGCTACACCTTTGTAAACCTGATGCCCAACACAAAGCCCGTCTGCTCTTCTGCCGCACAGGCTGTGATGGTGGAACAGAAAGCCGCCGAGGTAGGGTTGTGCGATGCAAACCAGACCGTCTCCATCACCGAGAACTTTGACGGTGTGAGCATCGACCACCTCAAGACCCTGCCCGCCAGTGTGAAGTTCATCACCGAGGACGGCCACGGCGTGCAGGATAACGCCACCATGGCGCGGGCATTTGCCATCTGCACCCAAAAGGACATCACGGTCATGAGCCACGCCGAGGATATGGAGATCAGCCCGTGGGACTACCGTCTGGCCGAGGATATTGAGACGGTGCGCAACTGCTGGCTGAGCGAGTACTACCAGACCCGGCTGCATATGTGCCATGTGTCCACCCGGGGTGCGCTGGATGCCATCCGCATGGCAAAGCTGCGGGGCGCACCGGTCACCTGTGAGGTGACCCCCCACCACCTGTGGTTTACCAACGATACCTGCGACTACCGGGTCAACCCGCCCATCCGCACCGCCGACGATGTGGAAGCGCTGGTGGAGGGCATCCGCACCGGCATCGTGGACGCCATTGCCACCGACCATGCACCCCACTCCGAAGAGGATAAGCTGAAGGGCATGGCCGGTATGGTGGGCAGCGAGACCGCCTTCGGCGTGTGCTACACCAAGCTCTGCAAGCAGGAGGGTCTGCCGCTGGAGCTGCTGGTGCACCTGATGAGCACCCGCCCCGCCGAGATCCTGGGTCTTGCCAAGGGTCAGCTGGAGCCGGGCTTTGATGCCGACTTTGTGCTGGTGGATCTGGACACCCCCTACACGGTGGAAAAGGAAAAGCTGCACTCCAAGAGCCATAACACCCCCTTTGACGGTGCGCAGCTTTACGGCAAGGTGTTTGCCACCATCAAGGCCGGTAAGATCACCTATCAGGCCGAGGAGTAAAACACATAGTTACAATTCATTTTCTATAAATACGACTTACAGGAGGACACCCAAATGACGAACATGGACAAACTGTACGAAGCTGTGGAAGCCCGCGGCCCGGTGTGCGTGGGTCTGGACACCGACTTCAGCTACCTGCCCGCTGATTTTGTGGACAGCACCCTGACCAAGGGCGAAAACATCGTGAGCTTCAACAAGAAGCTCATCGATGCCACCAAGGCTGTGGCTGGCTGCTACAAGGTGCAGATCGCTTATTATGAGTCTCTGGGCATGGAGGGCATGAAGGCCTACGCCGACACCCTGAAGGCTGTGCGCGAGGCCGGTGTGCCGGTGATCGCGGATATCAAGCGCGGTGACATTGCAAAGACCGCCGAGATGTACGCCATGGGTCACTTTACCGGCGATTTCGAGAGCGACTTCGTCACGCTGGCACCCTATATGGGTCTGGACTCCATCAGCCCCTATCTGCCCTACGCTGAAAAGCAGGGCAAGGGTATGTTCGTGCTCTGCCGCACCTCCAACGGAGGTGCCAAGGACTTTGAGTACGAGAAGCTGGCCGACGGCCGCCACGTCTACGATCTGGTGGGTGACAAGCTGAACGCGCTGGGCAAGGACTACATGGGCGAGCACGGCTACTCCTCCATCGGTCTGGTCATCGGCGGCACCCACATCGAGGAAGCCACCGAGATCCGCGCAAAGTATCAGGACAGCTTCTTCCTGATCCCCGGCTACGGCGCACAGGGCGGCAAGGCTGAGGATATTGCCCAGTACCTGACCAAGGGCAACGGCGGCGTGGTCAACTCCAGCCGCGGCATCCTGCTGGCTTACAAAAAGCAGCCGGGCACTGCCTTTGACGAGGCCGCTTACAACGAGTGTGTGAACATGAAGGAGGCCATTGCTCATGCGTGCAGCCTGCTGTGAAGCCACCGTCCTGCGCAATGAGGTCATTGCCCCGGACATCCGCCTGCTGACCGTGGTGTGGCCGGACCGCGACCACGCCCCCCACGCAGGCCAGTTCTTCACCCTGCGCTCCTGGGGCGCAGACGAAGCCCCCTTCCTGTCCCGTCCCATCAGCGTGCACCGCTGGAACCCGGACAGCAGCACCATCGAGTTTTTGTATCAGGTTGTGGGCGAGGGCACCGAAAAGCTGGCGCAGCTCAAGCAGCAGGATACCTTCCAGCTTACCGGCCCTATGGGCAACGGCTTTGATGTGCCGGACATCCTGAGCAAGTACAAAAAGATCGCCGTGGTGGGCGGTGGCATCGGCACTGCGCCCATGTTCCAGCTCACTCGCGAGCTGGCCGCTGCCGGGGTAAAGCCGGATGTGTTCTTCGGCTTCCGCGACACCCCCTACTGCATGGAGGAGTACCGCAGCATCGCAAACCTCGTCAAGGTGTCCACCGACACCGGCGCGGTGGGCTTCCATGGCTTTGTCACCCAGCTGTACGACCCCGCCGATTACGACGTGGTGCTGGTGTGCGGCCCCACCGTGATGATGAAGAACGCCGCCCGCCTGTGTGCCGAAAAAGGCACTCCCTGCTTTGTGAGCATGGAAAAGAAGATGGCCTGCGGCATTGGTGCCTGCCTTGGCTGCACCTGCGAGACCAAGGGCGGCGAGGGCAAGAGCGTGTGCAAGAACGGCCCTGTATTTGACGCAACGGAGGTGTTCTTCTGATGGCAGACCTGAAAACCAACCTGCTGGGCTTTGTGATGAACAGCCCGGTCATCGGCGCATCCGGCACCGTGGGCTACGGTGTGGAGTACGAGGAGCTGGCCGATTTTGCTAAAATCGGCGGCATCTCCGGCAAGGGGCTTACCCTGCACGGCCAGTACGGCAACAAGGGCGAGCGCCTGTGGGAGACCCCCTCCGGCCTCATCAACAGCATCGGCCTGCAGAACCCCGGCGTGCAGCACTTTATTGACGTGGAGCTGCCCGAGATGCTGGAGCTGAAGCAGAAGTACGGCACGGTGGCCATTGCAAACCTTGGCGGCCACAGCGAGGAGGAGTATGTGGAGGGCGCTGCGATGCTGAGCGAGAGCGCAGTGGACATCGTGGAGCTGAACATCTCCTGCCCCAACGTCAAGGTGGGCGGCATGGCCTACGGCGTAAAGGCCGAAGCTGCCGGCGAGGTGGTGCGCATGGTGCGCGCTGCCTGCAAAAAGCCTCTGATGGTCAAGCTGAGCCCGCAGGCCGAGAACATCCCCGAGATGTGCAAGGCTGTGGAAGCCGCCGGTGCGGACGCCATCAGCCTGACCAACACCTTCCAGGCCTGCGCCATTGACTTGGAAAAGCGCCGCCCGGTGTTCAACAACATCTTTGCCGGTCTGTCCGGCCCGGCGGTGCGCCCCATCGCCCTGCGCATGGTATGGCAGGCCGTGGGTGCGGTGAACATCCCGGTGGTGGGTCTGGGCGGCATTGCCACCGGCCGTGACGCACTGGAGTTCATCATGGCAGGCGCTGCCGCAGTGCAGGTGGGCGCTGCAAACTTTGCAAACCCCCGCGCCATGGAGACTATTGCAAACGAGATGGCAGCATGGATGGACAAGAACGGCGTGAAAACGCTGGACGAGATCTGCGGCTGCGCCCGTCATGCAGAATAAAAGCTGATATATCCATAAAATATATACAATTATGCGCATAAAATAAAACTTAGCGCATAAATTTGCAAATAACGTAAAAGCGTGGTACAATACCACCCAAAGGAATATACACCACTGAAAAGAGAGGGAGAAGTACAATGAGTGAAGCACTTGAAATTCTGAAGAGCTGTGACGCATTTCTGGAGGGTCACTTCCTGCTGTCCTCCGGCCGGCACTCCGGCGCATACTGCCAGATGGCTTATCTGCAGCAGTACCCGGACCGCTGCGCCGAGGTGATGAAGGCTGTGGCCGACAAGGTCAAGGAGATGGACGTGGACGTCATCGTCGGCCCTGCCATGGGCGGCATCGTGTACGCCTACGAGCTGGCCCGCCAGACCGGCAAGCGCGCTATCTTTACCGAGCGCGTGGACAACGTGATGTGCCTGAAGCGCTTTGCCATCCACCCGGGTGAAAAGTGCATCATCGCCGAGGACGTGGTGACCACCGGCATCTCCTCTCTGGAGACCAAGCGCGTCATCGAAGAGGCCGGCGGCATCTGCCTTGGCATCACCTGCGTGGTGGATCGCACTAAGCCCGAGGCTCCGTCTCCCATCCCCATTCTGGCCAGCGCCCTGAAGCTGGATCTGCCCAACTATACCCCGGAGGAGTGCCCCATCTGCAAGGAGGGCAAGCTGCCGCTGGTGCATCTGGGCAGCCGCAAGATGAAGCAGGAAGCAAAGCAGACCCTGTAAACTGAAAGCTTGTTGAAACGAGGAAAACTATGAACGCATATCTTCTTTTGGCAAACGGCATGGTCTTTGCCGGACAGTCCGTGGGCGCGCAGGGCGTGACCGTGGGCGAGGTGGTGTTCTCCACCGGCATGGTGGGCTTTCAGGAGACCCTGACCGACCCCAGCTACTACGGCCAGATCATCACCCAGACCTATCCCCTCATCGGCAACTACGGCATGAACCACGATGACATGGAGTCCGACCGCATCTGGGCAAAGGGCTACATCGTGCGCGAAGCCTGCACCACCCCCTCCAACTGGCGCTGTGAGGAGACGCTGGACAGCTTTTTGAAAAAGAACAACACCATCGGCATTGAGGGCATCGACACCCGCCACCTGACCCGCATCATCCGGGAGAGCGGCGTGATGAACGGCGCCATCCTGACCACCTTTGACCCCGCCGACCCGGCCAACAAGGCCGAGACCGAGGCTCTGCTGGCCGAGATCCGCGCCTATGCCGTGACCGATGCTGTGAAGAACGTGACCTGCGCCGCTCCCGAGGTGTTCAACCCGGAAGGTGAGACCCATATCGTGCTGATGCACTACGGCTGCAAGCGCAACATCGTGCGCTGCCTTGTCAAGCGCGGCTGCAAGGTGACCGTGATGCCCGCCTTTGCAACGGCAGAGGAAATCAAAGCCCTTGCCCCGGACGGCATCATGCTGTCCAACGGCCCCGGCGACCCCGCCGAGCCGGTGGAGATCATCGAGAACCTCAAGCACATCTTTGAGTTGAACATCCCCACCTTCGGCATCTGTCTGGGTCACCAGCTGTCCGCACTGGCAGCCGGTGCCAAGACCATGAAGCTGAAGTACGGTCACCGCGGTGCCAACCAGCCTGTGACCGACTTTGAGTCCGGCCGCACCTTTATCACCAGCCAGAACCACGGCTATGCGGTCGTGGGCGAGGAGCTGCCCGCCGAGATGGGCGAGGTGGCACAGGTGAACGCCAACGATGGCACCTGCGAGGGCATCAAGTACAAAAAGTGGAACTGCTTTACCGTACAGTTCCACCCGGAAGCAAACGGCGGCCCCAAGGACACCGAATTCCTGTTCGACCGCTTCCTGAACAACGTCAAAGCAGCAAAGGAGGCACGCTGAAATGCCGAAGGACCCCAGAATCAAAAAAGTGCTGGTCATTGGCTCCGGCCCTATCATCATTGGTCAGGCTGCGGAGTTTGACTACTCCGGCACGCAGGCCTGCCGCGCCCTGAAAGCAGAGGGCATCGAGACCGTTCTGCTGAACTCCAACCCCGCTACCATCATGACCGACCCGGACGTGGCCGACCATGTGTATATCGAGCCCATGACGCTGGAAGTCGTGGAGCGCATTCTGGACATCGAAAAGCCGGACTCCGTGCTGCCCAACCTCGGCGGCCAGATGGGTCTGAACCTGTCCATGGAGCTGGCACGCTCCGGCTATCTGGACCGCACCGGCATCCGTCTGTTGGCCTGCAATCCCGAGACCATCGACCGTGCCGAGGATCGCGAGCTGTTCAAGGAGACCATGGAAAAGCTGCACCAGCCCATCATCCCCTCTGAGGTGGTGGAGAACCTGCAGGACGCACTGGACTGCGCCGACCGCATCGGCTACCCGGTCATCGTGCGCCCGGCCTTTACCATGGGCGGCACCGGCGGCGGCATCTGCGAGACCCGCGAAAAGCTGATCGAGATCGGCACCAACGGCCTGCGCCTTTCTCCCATCCATCAGATTTTGGTGGAAAAGTGCATCGCCGGCTGGAAAGAGATCGAGTACGAGGTGATGCGCGACCACAAAGGCAACGTGATCACCGTATGTAACATGGAGAACCTCGACCCCGTGGGCATCCACACCGGTGACTCGGTGGTCGTGGCTCCCTCCCAGACCCTGACCGACCACGAGTACCAGATGCTGCGTACCGCTGCACTGGATATCATCACCGAGCTGGGCATCGAGGGCGGCTGCAACTGCCAGTTCGCTCTGAAGCCGGACAGCTTCGACTACGCGGTCATCGAGGTCAACCCCCGTGTGTCCCGCTCCTCTGCGCTGGCTTCCAAGGCTACCGGCTACCCCATTGCCAAGGTGGCTACCAAGATCGCCATCGGCTACACGCTGGACGAGATCACCAACGACGTTACCGGCAAGACCTGCGCCTGCTTCGAGCCTGCGCTGGACTACATCGTGGTCAAGTACCCGAAGTGGCCGTTTGATAAGTTCGTCTATGCCGACAAGTCTCTGGGCACCCAGATGATGGCTACCGGCGAGGTGATGAGCATCGGCAACAGCTTTGAAGCCGCCATGATGAAGGCTGTTTCCTCCATTGAGCTGGGCATGGACACCCTGACCCACAAGCCCTTTGAGGAGCTGACCGACGAGGAAGTGGTGGAGCATATGCACGTTCAGGACGCCGAGCGCGTGTTCTGCGTGTACGAAGCACTGAAGCGCGGCATCGACCACAAGGTCATCTACGATATCACCAAGATCGACTGGTGGTTCCTGGACAAGATGCAGCATCTGGCAGATCTGGAAAAGGGTCTGGCACAGTGCAACGGCCAGCTGTCTTTGGAGCAGTACAAGACTGCCAAGAAGTACGGCTTCCAGGATAAGACCATCCGCCGTCTGGCAAAGGTGGACACCCTGCCCGTGGAGAACTACCGCGCCGGCTTCAAGATGGTGGATACCTGCGCTGCCGAGTTCTCTGCAAATACCCCCTACTTCTACTCCACCTACGATGGCGACAACGAGGCCGCAGGCTTTATCGCTGAGAAGGAAGCTGAGACCGCAGCCAAGGGCGAGCCTAAAAAGAAGAAGGTTCTGGTCTTTGGTTCCGGCCCCATCCGCATCGGTCAGGGCATCGAGTTCGACTACT
>ENA-OWXD01000189-OWXD01000189.1-human-gut-metagenome-genome-assembly--contig:-NODE-189-length-21657-cov-30.8198_pt1 | contig 21657 bp, 18 predicted proteins | sample MGYA00249244_ERZ652055 | MGnify/ENA primary metagenome ERZ652055 (study PRJEB26925, sample SAMN05827059) | human gut metagenome | biome: ENVO:2100002; feature: ENVO:00000062; material: ENVO:00002003...
CCTGTATGGAATATTCTCCGTCCTCCAGATCTGTCTTCACTGCGTTCTCTCCACCTGCAGCCAGAACCTGTATCGGGCATAGCAACAGCATAGTCAGAAGAAGCAGCATTATTGTTCTCATCCTGTGTTTCATGGTTTTCTCTCCGTTTTTTATTTTTCCTTCGTATCACTATAGCACAACGCTCCTTTTCTGTAAAGAACATCTCAGAATTGTTGAAATGTCTCTTCTTTTCCAGTATAATAGAGTGAAATTTGCATACAAACGAAAGGAAATGAACAGAGATGATCGAAACAAAAAATCTCACAAAAAAATTCGACAGTTTTACTGCTGTGGATTCTCTGGATCTTCGCATAGAAACCGGCGAATTTTTCGGTCTGCTGGGACCCAACGGTGCCGGAAAGACCACCACGATCAGTCTGCTTTCCACTCTGCTCCTGCCCACAGAGGGCGAAATCCTCATTGATGGGCAGACACTTGGACGCAACCGACCGGATCTGAAGCGCAAGATCAGCGTGATCACGCAGGAATATTCCATGCGCCAGGATATGAACATGGACGAGATCATGGAATATCAGGGCCGTCTTTATTTCATGCCACGAAAAGAGATTAAACGGAAAACTGAAGAGCTTCTGGATTTCTGCGGACTTCTTCCCTTCCGCAAGCGGACTGTAAGGAAGCTTTCCGGTGGTATGAAACGAAAGCTTATGGTATGCCGGGCACTTCTCACAAGTCCGGAGATCCTTCTTCTGGACGAGCCCACTGCAGGCATGGACGCGCTATCCAGACGACAGATGTGGAATCTTCTCCGTCAGCTGAACGGAAAAAATCTGACCATTCTTCTGACAACCCACTATATGGAAGAGGCACAGTCTCTCTGCAACCGGGTAGCACTTATGGATCACGGAAAGCTGGAGGAGATCAATACTCCATCGGGCCTGATCGACGGCCTGGGCAAATACACCGTAGATCAGGAAACACCGGAAGGGGCAAAAAGCCACTACTTCCACAGTCGGGAAGAGGCCATCTCTTTTCTGTCCTCTCTGGACGGACAGTGCACCCTTCGCGAGACAACTCTGGAGGATGTTTTTGTGGAGCGCGCAGGCAGGCATCTGATGCAGCGATAAGCCGGCGTCAGCCACAGTTATTTTATAATTTAACAGAATGGACGATGAATTATCATGGGAATACTTACTATTTTATGGGAAAAATGGGTGGAGTTCCGAAGGGATTTCTATAAGATCACGCTGGCGGCCATGATCGCACCGCTGATGTATCTGATCGTTTTTGGAATGGGGATCCAGACCTCCTCACACGGAGAGCCTTATCTGAATTTCCTGATCCCTGGTGTAGTTTCACTGACTACAATGAACGGAAGCTTTAATGCTATCGCACAGAATCTGAATGTACAGCGTCTTTACGAGAAAGCCTTTGACCAGGTTATGATATCTCCGACACCTCTGTGGCAGTTTATTGCCGGACAGATCATCGGAGGCAGTCTCCGCGGGCTTTATGCAGGAGGAATCATCCTTCTTCTGACCATGCCGATCGGAACCGGTCTTGTGTTCAACGGATGGTCATTGCTGGTGATGTTCCTCAACGGTGCTGTATTTTCAGCCATCGGTGTTGTGGTTTCTTTCCTTGCCAAAAACCATGCGGATGTACCTCGTTTTTCCAACTATATCATTATGCCAATGGCTTTTTTGTGCAACACCTTCTTCTCTACAGAGAAGATCCCGGGTTTTCTTGGGAATTTTGTAGCTGCTCTTCCACTGTCACAGACCAGTCATCTGATCCGTACCATTGCTTCCGGCGGTGGAGTCAATTACCTCAGTGTCCTGATCCTGACAGTCTATCTAATTGCATTCAGCATTGCAGCTTCCTGGTTTATCTATAAGAAGAAAAATCTGTAAATTTATCTTTACAAAAAATCACCGGCTTTCCTGTTCTTTCGGAAAACCGGTGATTTTTTTATTTGTTATGCTATTTTGGCTATTGTGCGTTTAGATGTCCTTTTTTCTTCTTCTCACGATCACATATCCACCTGCAAGAAGGGATGCCACTGCCAGTGCGGACATGGTTCCGATCGGTGAGTTATCGGCTGTTGATACTGCATTCTTAGATCTGGTTCCGTTGCCTCCGTTGGAGGATGTTGCAGATGCCTCTCCTGTTATGGTTGCATCCGGATCAGAACCTGTCTGGCCGCCGGTACCATATGTACCGTCTGCTCCCGGAGTTCCGGTAGGTGTCAGTTTTGCAGATCTAAACTGATATACTGCGGATTCAATGGTGTCTGTCTCCTGCCACTGACCACCCGTGTAGATGTATTTCTGGAAGAATACGTACAGGTTGTATGTAGCGTCTTTGTTGATTCCCTTGCCGGAACCAATCTTCCATGCTGTATGCATCTGGCTCTGGGTTGGGTTTGCAGCTGTACTCCAGTAAACCGGAACCCACTTCACATCACCCTCATTTGGATCCTGATTGGTTGTTCCTGCACCGATCACAGTAAATTCATAGAACTGATTCGGATAGAACTGAATTGCCTCATCCAGTCCCTGTACTACGCTCTCTTTTACATTTGGGATGTATGCATCCGGTGTGTCAGTCGGAGTTGGATCTGCAACTTTCGGTCTGGAATCTTCTTTAAATGCTATTTTCAATGGATTCGTCAAAACACCATTTTTATCTTTGATCTGGATATAAAGATCAATTGGGTTGTCAGAATCTAAATCCTCAAGACCGATATTAAATTTCTTATCAGCAGTAAATGTTATCTGTTTTCCGGTAGATGTAAGATCTTTCGGAGTGGCAGATGTGCCATCACTGTTACGAGAAACCCATTTATAATAACAGGTACCGCTCTTATTCGAAATAAGGGTAACATTCGCAGATGTATGGTTGATCCATGAAAAGCCAACCCATCTGACATTTGCCGGACGCTTAGCTTCATCCAATGTAATCTTCTTTGGTGTACTTACAGTTCCGTCAGTTCCTTTGATACTCACATAAACATCAATCGCATTGTTTGCATCCAAATCTTTCAAACTGATCGTGAAATCCTTATTTGCGGAAACCTTTGTTCCTTTGCTCATTTTATCAACTGTCGGAGCTTTGGAACCACGTTTTACCCATTCATAATAGTACACACCTGCTTTATCAGAACGCATAGTTACAGTCGCAGATGTATGACCTTTCCATTTGTAGCTTACGTTGGAAATCTTCGCAGGTGTTTTAGCTGTTTCTTTCAAAGTAACAGTTGCAATCTTGGTCACTGCTGTCTTTGATCCATCTTTTGCTACTACCTGCACATAGAGATCAATCGCATCACCTTCCAGATTTTTCAGATCAATCTTACAATCTTTTTTTGCGGTGACCGCAATCTTGCTGTCTTTAGTTGTAATGGAAGGTTTATCCGCTCCCTTTGCCACCCATTTGTAATAGCATGTACCACTCTTATCAGACTGAAGAACTACTTCTGCAGTTGTTGCTGTTTTACTTTCTGCGCTGATTTTTGTAACCTTTGGTGCTGCCGGTTTCGGATCAACTGGATTCTGTGCCTGTGTTACTGCAATATCCTTCTTTACACCTTCACCAACAATGGCGTTACCACTTTCACTTTCTTTTACCCATACATAAAGGTCAATAGTCTTGTCTGTGACCTTGGTAAGTTTCAGGGAAGTAGTTTCTCCTGCCTTAACCGTTCCACCTTCTGTAGCTGTCTCGATGGTCGGAGCTTCCGCACCTTTTGCAACATATTTATAGTAATATGTACCTGCTTTATCAGATGTGAAGGTTACAGAAACAGTATTTGCTTCTTTACTTGTAGGATTATCAATATTAATCGTTGGAATGTTGGAAACAAGCAGACCTGTAGCTGTATTTATTCCATAACTCTGGTCGCCTTCATAGCTCATCGCCTTAATTGCCTTTGCAAATGCATCCGCAGCTAAAGATTCAGGCTTCTGGAAAACTGTATAGTCAACTGCCGGATTCTCTACGGAATATCCAACATTCTGGTTCTCAAATGCACCAGCAATGATGATACTTCCAGCACTCTGATCCTGCTGTCCTAATATGATATTGGATTTTACGCTCTTTTCTGCGCTTGTATAGTTCTCGATGATCTTTGGTTCGTCATCAGACGCACCCTCACCTTTTTCAAGTGAAACTGTACCTGTGCTGTAAACAGCTCCGCCTGTAGATACATTATCTTTGATCTCTCCACCTGTAATTACAAGTTTACCGCTGTTTTTAACTGCCGCACCTGCTGCAGTAGAAACATTCTTGGAAAGGGTAACACCTGTCGTCATCACAAATTTAGCGCCAGCTTCTACGGAAACAATCGATCCATCGGCTGCAGTTTCATCGTCTTTCTTACCTTCAACAGAAAGTTTACCGATTTCTGAGGAGCCGTCACCTTCATTCTGTGTCATGGACAAAATACTTCCTGCACTTACTTTGAACATATCTCCTGCAACACTTCCACGTCCAACTACAGTTGTAGCATTTGTTGCACCAAAAATTGCAATATTTTTATTGGCAGGAACGGTAATAGTATCTGTGAGATTAAACGATGCACTGATCAGAATCTTATAAGCAGATGTATATAGATCACTATCATCAATAGATCCTGCAAAATCAGGTGCATTATTAATCGCTGCCTGAAGTTCTGCCGCAGTAGTAACCGTTGCATCTGCCGCAGTAGTTTGCTGCTCCTGCTGCGCCTCTTCCGCCTGAGCCTGAGCTGCTGCCTGGGCCTCTGCTTCCGCCTGAGCCTGGGCTGCTGCCTGGGCCTCTGCTTCCGCCTGGGCCTGGGCTGCTGCCTGTGCTTCTGCCTCTGCCTGAGCCTGAGCCGCTGCCTGGGCTTCTGCCTCTGCCTGGGAGTCGGCTTCACTCTGTGACTGGTCATCCACAGCTGCTCCGTCATCTGGTGTTTCTGTATTCTCGTCTGCAGTCGTTGCTTCTGCCTCTGTTACCGCTCCGGTATCTTCAGCGGCAAACGCTGCGGCAGGTGCCATTCCAACAGTCATGGAACCTGCAAGCAGGACTGCAAAAAGCTGCTTTTTTTTCATTTATAAGTCCTCCTGTTATGAGTTAGTCTTTTTAAATCCAATTACAAAGAAGTATAGCACAACACTTCAAAAAAGTAAAGCGGACCAAAGAATCCGCTTTACTGTATCTGTCTTACGGACGTACCTGTCCATTACCATAAATGATATACTTGGTGGTGGTCAGTGCAAGGAGTCCCATTGGGCCTCTTGCATGGAGCTTCTGGGTGCTGATCCCGATCTCCGCACCGAATCCAAATTCGTTTCCATCGGTGAATCTGGTAGAAGCGTTCACATAAACTGCTGCTGCATCTACCTCATCCAGAAATTTCTGGGCATGGGTATAATCATTGGTAATGATGGCCTCCGAATGCTTTGTATTATATTTATTGATATGTGCAATGGCTTCCTCCACGGAATCCACTACCTTTACAGAAAGGATATAGTCAAGATATTCCGTTCCCCAGTCCTCTTCTGTTGCAGGAACTGCTCCCGGCATCAGAGCCTTTGCTGCTTCATCTGCACGGACCTCCACATGCTTCTCCTTAAGGCGTCCGGCCAGTACCGGCAGAAAATCGTCCTTCACCTTACGGTTTACAAGAAGGGACTCGCATGCATTGCATACGCCCACACGCTGGGTCTTTGCATTGATCACAATATCCGCTGCCATCTGAAGATCTGCAGTCTCGTCCACATAGATATGGCAGTTTCCGGTTCCGGTCTCGATGACAGGGATCGTACTCTGGTTTACCACTGCTTTGATCAGTCCTCTTCCGCCACGTGGGATCAATACATCCACATACCGGTTCAGCTTCATAAATTCCGCAGCCGTTTCTCTGGAGGTATCCTGGATCAGCTGGATAGCATCCTCGGTAATGCCGCAGGCCTTCAATGCCTCACGGATACAGTTGACAATGGCAGTATTGGAATGGATTGCGTCGCTTCCACCCTTCAGAATCACGACATTTCCGGTTTTGAAGCAGAGACCGAATGCATCTGAGGTAACATTGGGACGCGCTTCGTAAATGATGCCGATCACACCTAAGGGAACACGTTTCTGTCCGATCAGAAGTCCGTTGGGACGTTTTTTCATACCGGTAACTTCCCCGATGGGATCTTCAAGACCGGTAAGCTGACGAAGTCCGTCTGCCATTCCTTCGATCCGCTCCGGTGTCAGCATCAAACGGTCGATCAGTCCTTCCGGCATCTGATTCTTTTTGCCGTTTTCCACATCCAGGGCATTGGCCTTCAGGATCTCATCGGTATGAGCGACAAGAGCCTTTGCCACAGCTTCCAGGGTTTTATTTTTGTCATTTGTGGAAAGATTTCGAAGGACTGTCTCCGCATCTTTCGCATTCTGTCCCAGTTTTTCAAGCATTTCATTCATTTCCAAATATTCCTGCCTTTCTTTCTGTCTTTACAGCAATATCTTACTGTGCATCGCGGTATATATTCTCTTCCGTCACAATGACCTGCGGACGGATATCCGTAGGCTCTGTGGGAACCTCCGGAAGGATCTGGAAGGAAAATCCTACTGCAACGCGGCAGACCTCCGGATGTTTTTCCAGAAAACGGTCATAAAAACCGCCGCCATAGCCTACCCGGTTGCAATTTATGTCAAAAGCCACCCCTGGCATGACCATCATGGCTTCTTCCCAGGAAACCGTTTCTCCGTCTTCCTTTGGCTCAGGGATCCCGAAGTAGCCGGATTCCAGCTGACTGAAATCGGTCAGTCTGTAAAATACCATATCCTTTCCGAAAACCTTTGGCACTGCCACTTCCTTGCCGTCTTTCCAGGCCTGCTCGATGATGTAGCGTGTGATCACTTCATGGTTATAATCTGCGTATGCCATGATCCGTTCTGCATTCCGGTATTCCGGAAGCTGTGTCAGGGCCTCTGTGATCCGGAGACTGTTTTCCCGGATCCAGGCATCGGTATGTTCTTTTCTAGCTTTGAAGATCTTTTTTCTAATTTCCTTTTTTTCTTCCATATTTTTCTCCAAGATTGGTGATGCTGCCATCCTTTTCTTTGATATCGATATTATTCAGATGCGCACGGAGATTTCCTTTCACTGCATCCAGATATTCTCTCCGAAGCTTCGCCTGTTCCACCTTTTCTTCCTCGGTAAGACCTACACTTTTCTGTTTATGTGCCAGTGCGTTGATCCTGTCGATCTTGATATTGTCCATCATAATGTCATTCTCCTTAAAGCAGTTTTTCGATATAATCAATGAGGAAGAATTCTTCCTTCTTGTTTCCTACAAATAATGTTCCGCAGCTCCTGCCTTCCACGATCCTGTGGATGTTGTGGAAGTCGTTTCCGTTAGCAATGACCATATCCGCTCCTGCCGCAGTTGCGATGATCGCAGCGGTAAGCTTGGTTGCCATTCCGCCGGTGCCTACATTGCTTCCTGTGGAGGATTTGCCAAGCTTACGCATATTGTCATCCATGTTTTCTACAATGTCGATAAACTGTGCATCCGGATTGGAATTGGGATCGTCTGTAAATAGGCCGTCAATATCGGACATGAGGATCAGAAGATCCGCATCGATCAGTGCAGCAACCACAGAGGAAAGGGTATCGTTGTCTCCGAATTTTACCAGGTTCTGGAATTCGTAGGAGGATACCGAGTCGTTCTCATTTACAATGGGGATCACATTTTCTGCCAGAAGCTGCTGGAAGGTATTCTGGGCATTCCTGCGGTTGGTATTGTTGACCATGGTATTCTTGGTCATCAGGATCTGTGCCACCATCTGATTGTATTCCCCGAAAAGCTTCTGATAAATGGTCATCAGCCTGGCCTGTCCCACAGCTGCACAGGCCTGCTTTTTCTCAAGCTCTGCCGGCTTTCCCTTCATACCCAGTGCAGCTGCACCTACCGCAATGGCTCCGGAGGATACCAACACTACGTCTTTCCCCTGATTGTGAAGGTCACTGAGCTCTCTGGCCAGGATCTCCAGCTTACGGAAATCCAGTCTTCCTGTTTCTGCGTGGATCAGTGATGATGATCCGATCTTGATAACGATGCGTTTCTTGTCTTTCAGTCGTTCCCTGTAATTTGCGTTCATGTTTTTTGTTTCTCCTGATACCTGTATATTAGTCTTACTGATAAGTAACGGAATCGATCCTGTCATTCTGTACGATCTCCACCCAGGTAGTACCCGGATTCAGGCGGATCTCCTGTTCATTTCCGTCGTAATAATGCGTGATCCCCCAGGGAGAATCCTTCTCCCAGCGGATATCGATGGCTCTGCCTCTGGTAATAAACTTGCCCTCTCCGCCGGAAATGGCATCAATATTCAGATAGCCGTTTCCATCGTAGGCCGGGCAGGATGAATACTGAAGGATGATATTGTCGCAGGTAAGCGGTTCATTATCCAACTGATCCACATGTTCCTTGCCAAACTGGAATCTCTTATATTCCTTTGTCTCTTCATCGTATTCATACCACGGATGATTGTCAGTAAAATTATCCAGCTTCACAAGGCTGGCTGTGATCCCATCCGGTACAGTCTCTGTACCATCTTCTGCAAAAAGATAATGTCCGGTATATTCTTCTTTATATTCCTGGCTGTATCCCATGGCATCTATGCCTGCCTGAAGGTGACTGGCATCTGTGTAGGCATTGTGAGGTGCCTTCCTGTCTGTTGTGCGGAAAAAAGCCAGCTTGCCGATCTGGATCCCGTTGAGGTTATCGATCACATGCTGCTCCAGATAAGGCAGTGCATAGGCAGCCTGTCCGTAGTGGGCATAGATCGCATTAAATTCGTTGGCATAAAAGAGATAATAGTCACGGCAGCTGCGAACGGAACCGATTCGTTCCAACTCATCGTAATCTTCGAGAATACCCATAAGACGGGTAATATTACCTTCCACCGGCGCTTCGTAAACAACACCGGCATGTCCGATACCACTCTGGGGAGCTCCGACACTGTTGTTGCCCATCATCACGGCAACCGGTCTTCTCCGTCCAATGCTCTCCGGAACATTTTCGCCGGTAAGATAGCTCTTTACCTGGGTTTCTTCCTGCTTTTCCTCATTGGGGACAAAGCCTACCAGATCCTGCCCTGCTCCAAAAGCGGGAACAGTCTGGGCAATGCAGATGCATGCAGCTGTGATACCTGCCAGGATACCTGTCTTTTTCATTCTCATATATTACCTCCTTTTCTTAAAGCGGAAGAGTTTTCCGCTTAGCTTTTCCGTGGGACAGCCCGCAGTCATTCCGGAGCTAGCGGTTGATCCCCAGCGCCTTCAGTGCCGCTGCCTGCTTGGCTTCCATGACCTTTGCCTCATCCTCTGTCATATGATCATAGCCCAGAAGATGCAGCATACTGTGTGCCACCAGGAAACAGAATTCCCTTGTCACACTATGTCCGTATTCCTCTGCCTGGGCAAAAACCTTAGGCACGGAGATCATGATATCTCCAAGAAGGAGTTCATCACTGTCCAGATCAAAATAGGACTCATCCTCTTCCACAACGGAATAATCCGCCGGTGTCTCAAAGGGGATCATAGGAAATGACAGCACATCCGTAGGAGCCTGGATATTCCGGAATTCCGTATTTACCCTCTTGATCTCCTCGTTGTCTGTCAGGACAAGATTGACCTGTCCGTCATAGGGACATTTTTCCATTTCAAGAACCTTGTCCGCAACCTGGGATGCAAGGGCAGCATAGTCAATGCCCAGCTCCTGATCTGTCTCATATTCGATATTTATGGTCATCTTCTGTACTCCTTATTTTTTACAGCATACCTGTCATCCTTCCTGGATTTGGCAGGCTTCTGTTTTTTTTCATAATCGTCATAGGCCTGTACGATCTGCTGTACAAGTGGATGACGTACAACATCCTTGCTGGTCAGCTGACAGAATCCGATGTCATCGATCTTCTTCAGCACCTTCATCGCTACATCCAGACCAGACGTGGCATCCCTGGGAAGGTCCTTCTGGGATGCATCTCCTGTGATGATCACCTTGGAACCGAAGCCGATCCTGGTCAGGAACATCTTCATCTGGGCAGGTGTGGTATTCTGCGCCTCATCCAGGATGATGAAGGCATTATCCAGTGTACGTCCTCTCATATAGGCAAGAGGGGCAACCTCGATGAGCCCCTTCTCCATGTTTTTGGCAAAGCTGTCTGCGCCCATGATCTGATACAATGCATCATAAAGAGGACGCAGATAGGGATCGACCTTGCTCTGGAGATCGCCAGGAAGGAATCCCAGCTTCTCGCCTGCCTCAATGGCCGGTCTGGTAAGAATGATCCTGGAAACCTCCTCATTGCGAAAAGCAGTTACTGCCATAGCCATGGCAAGATAGGTTTTGCCGGTTCCGGCAGGTCCCACGCCGAACACGATCATCTTCTTACGGATCTGTTCCACATAGTCCTTCTGTCCGAGAGTCTTGGGCTTGATGGGTCTGCCCTGTATGGTATTACAGATAAAATCCTTGTCGATCTCCTCCATCACGGAGCCGATCTTCTCCATGGCAAGGGAAAGTGCGTAATTCACATTCTGCTGTGTGATGGTATTGCCTCTGCCCGCAAGTGTGTTCAGTTCCTCCACGATCGCCCTGGCCTGTGTGGCTCCCTCCTGGCTTCCCAGGATCTTAAGAGAACCGTCACGGAAGATCATGGTTACGTTCAGAGTACGTTCGATCAGCTTCAGATGCTCGTCAAACTGTCCGAAAATATTCGCCTGGCGGTCTGCCGGCACATCCACATATAATTCGATAATGCTGCTAGCCATCCTCTGGTGTCCTTTCTTTTGGCTGCGTCTTTTTTTCTGTGGGGGCTTCTCTTCCGGTCCGTTCAATGACGGTAAGAGTGCCTCTGCTGACGCAGTCCTGGTGATTTATTTCTATTTTAACATTATTTTCAGATATTTGAACCCCTTTTTCTATTAATTTTTCTTCATAGACATAAAGCCTTTGTATGGCCTGTTTTTTTGCGGCATCCTCTGTCAGCTGCTCTTTCTGTACTTCGTACTTTCCGATCGCAGCGATCCCCAGGGTAACAGGAGAACGAAAAATCCCGATACTGAAAAGAGGTTCCCGGCTGACGAGGCGTTCCTCATTTTGTTTCAGAGGAGAGGAAAAGTCCAGAAACCAGTTTCCCAGCTGAAAAAAAAGCCTTGTTTTCTTTTTATCGGACCACACCTTTTTCTCCATGTCCAACGGAAAGGTATCGTAATAGGCAATGGTATGTCGGATGTAAATATCCGCATCTGCCTGAACATATGCATAGCGGATGACCTCCTGGCTGTCATCGGTGATGTCCACGATCCCGGAAACCAGTTCCTGGCCTTTTTTTATTTCATCCCCGGCCCTGACAAGAGGAGTTCCCTGCCGTGTGACCATGGAATCGATCACACCGTCCAGGGTTGAAAACAGACTGCAGGATTTTTCTTCCGGCTCTGCTTTTTCTCCGGCAGTTCCCTCCCGGATCTCAAAACGCAGGCCCGTTCCCGAAAATCCGGCAGACACCCAGGTGATCTCCGGAAATTCTCTTCGCAGGGAAGCTGCAAGTGCACTGCAGCTGATCTTCTTTCTGGATACTCCGAAACAGACCCCCTGCTCTTTCAGAAAGCTCATCAGCTGGGGTGTGGGATTTAAAATATTTCCCCGGATCTCAACGTTCCACACTCTGCCTGACAGAAAAAAAAGAAGGCAGAAAACTGCCAGAAACCCCGCGGGGATCATTTTTCTTCTTTTACAGAAAAGCAGAAAAAACAAAGGTCCTCTTTTTTTCAGGATGTGGATATGTACCCCTGTTTTTCTCCGCAATGGCGAAATCTGCAGAAAATCCACTACCTTCATGGTGAGCTGAAGCTCTGTTTCGCCGGTACGGATGATCCTTTTCAGATCCATTTCCCTGCCTCTGCACAGATTCACAAACCGCTGGCACTGCTGCCCCTTAACCGAAACCCGCACAAAACCTGGAATCATTACTTATTTCCCTCCTCCAGCGTGATGCTTTCGATCTGCCCGCGGATACAAAGTTCAAGGGGTGTGTAGCAGGGTATCACAAGGTGTTTCCCACGGATCACAAGTCTGCCGGAGGAGGTGAGTACCAGGATCTCTTCCCTTGTATAGCTCTGGATATTCCGGTAATTTTCGATCACTGCCCGGCGTTTTCCCGTAAGTATCACCTGCACCTCCCGAAATGCCGGTTCCCCGGGAAGCTCCAGAAAAGCTGACATTTTTCTCATTAAAAAAATCCTCCGGCTTTTATCATTAATCTATGCCGGAGGATTTCTTCTTATGTATCTTTCGCTGTATCTGCTTTTTGTCTTTTATCTGCGGATCAGCACCATGGAAAACCAGAGAATGGTATTTCCACCCAGATTATATTCCATAGCTTCCTTTTCTACGATCTCACTGACTACCACGCCATAGCTTTCCAGACATGGATGCATATGCTCCGGAAAACGGCATGGTTTTCCGTCCAGATAGGCACAGCGTTCACAGAAGTCACAGGATTCCGTGGAAAGCGTAAAGGTCTCATAGCCCTCTCCCTCCAGAAAATCACGTACCTTCTCTGTAAGCGCTTCGTGTTCCATTCTTGTGGAAAGCATCTCCTTCATGTTCATGATATCCGATACCTCCGCAACGCTGGAAAAGAAAACTGCTTTCGGATAGCTCCGGATCTTCTTTTCGCATTCTGACAGTTCTCCCACTGCCGGAGGACAGGCCCATGTGCTCCCATAACGTTCACATTCCTGTTTACAGATCGTACGCACACGTGACTGTACTTTAATATCCCCGGTATCCAGCACACGATACTCAAAAATGGGATACTGGGAAATAAACTCATCAAATTTTTCTTTTATACTGTTCATACCTTTAAGATCTCCTGTTCTCCAAAAAGGCTCATAACTGCTGCCTCATAGTCACCAAAATGCTGGGATTTTTTGATCTTTTTCAGATATCTGGCATAATTGGTAAAGCCTGGTGCCATATAACTCCACAATTCCTTCATGCGGAAAAGTACATTTCGTTCTCCGGAAAGATATTCCTGATAATCCCGGTAAAGACGGTCATGGAACTGTCGCAGCTTTTTCCGGTATTCTTCCCGATGATCCTCTCCGTCTTCTTTTTGCATAATGGCATCCAGAAGATAGGGCCTTGCGATCAGGCCTCTTCCGTACATGACGCTGTCTGCATCCGGAAATTTCTCCCGGATTTCCTGATAAGCCTCCACTGAAAAAATATCCCCGTTATATCCCAAGGGAACCTTCAGCTTTTCCCTTGCCTCCTCATACAGTCCATATCTGGGAACTCCCTTATAATGATCCTTCAGAAGGCGTGGATGGATGATCAGCTCCTTCAGCGGATATCTGCCGTAGATCTCAAGAAGCCGTTCCCAGTCTTCCTCATAATCCGTTCCCACTCTCGTTTTTATGGAAATCTCCATCCCGGTCTTTTCGAAGATCTCATCCAGAAAACGTTCCAGCTTATCCGGCTCGCCCAGGAAACCGGCACCCTTTCCCTTGGCTGTGACAGTTCCCGAGGGGCATCCCAGATTGAGATTTACTTCCCTGTGTCCGTATTCATCCCGGAAGATATGGGCTGTTTTCACAAAATCCTCCGCATTGTTGGTCAGGATCTGGGGGATCACCGGAAGATCTCCGTTGGTTTCCGGTGATACCTCTTTGATCTCCTTGCTGCTGAGACGTTTATTGGGCTTGGCAGTGATGAAGGGAGTAAAGTATTTATCCATGGGATAAAAACAGTCATGATATGCATTCCGGTAGACCCAGTTGGTTACGCCCTCCATAGGTGCCAGATAATTCTTCATTGTTTATCCTCCTTCATCCGGAAATAGATCTGCTTTCTCCCTCCGCTTCCTGTGGGGATCCTGCCTGTCTCATAATTTCCCAGAGATTTGATAAAGGGGGTCAGCTTGGAATATCCGTAATTACGCACATCAAAATCCGGAAGTCGTTTCCCAAGCTGGTCGCCCAGCTGTCCGGAGGAAAGCCATCCCTCTTCGTCAGAAAATTTCTCGATGATGGCATTAATGGCCTTGCGCACCCGCTTGAGATCTTTGTTCTTCCTGGAGCCGGAGCTGCTCTGTTTGCTGCTGTTTCCGGATTTTTTAGCTTCTGCTGCAGTAGCCAGATCTTCCTTCTTCTCTTCCTCCTGTTGGTTGCGGTAGAGAAGATCCAGATATTTAAACTGGTTGCATGCAGAAATAAACGGCTTCGGCGTCTTCTCCTCACCCATACCCAGGACCAGCATTCCGGATTCCCGGAGCCTTGCTGCCAGACGGGTGAAATCACTGTCCGAAGAAACAATACAATATCCATCCACATTTCCGGAATACAGAATATCCATGGCATCAATGATCATCGCCGAATCGGTGGCGTTTTTTCCGGTGGTATAGCTGTACTGCTGGATAGGAATGATGGAATCCTCCAGAAGAACCTTTTTCCAGGAGGAAAGCCGTGCACTGGTCCAGTCTCCATAGATCCGTTTGTAGGTGGCTATGCCGATGTTTGCCACTTCATCCACGATGATCTTGATGTATTTATCTGATACATTATCTGCATCGATCAGTATTGCAATTCTTAATTCGTTGTCCATAAATCCAACCTTTTCTGTTTAATCTGTGCCGTCTCCGATACGGATCAATGCTCCAGCATGATCTTGAGGATCTCTCTGTCTGTTTCCTTCATACCGTCTTTTCCGATCTGTCCCACACAGCTGATGGTCTCTGCGGTTTCTTCCTGGAGAATTCCTGTATAAGGTGCATAAGACTGCCCGTTCATGGCAAGATGATGCGCCAGGAAGGCTGCATCAAGACTGGCTGCGATCTTGGCTGCACAGGAGATCTTGGCCCCATCACAGATGATTCCCGGAATATTGGCGAGGGTATTCTCGATCGTTTTTTTGATCAGGGAAATATCTCCGCCTACCATATAGGTAATGGCAGCTCCGGCTGCACAGGAGGCCGATACCGCACCGCAGAAGGCAGACAGCTTCCCTATATATTGCTTCTGATAAACTGTGAGGAGATTGGAAAACACCAGAGCCCTGTAGAGGCTGTAATCCGGCAGCTCCATCTCCCTTGCATAGACGATCAGCGGAACAGAGCATGCAATTCCCTGATTTCCGCTTCCGGAATTGATGACAACCGGCATATCACAGCCACCCATACGTGCCTCAGAAGCCGCTGCTGTAAGACTTCTCATTCTGGTGAGCATATCGTGAGAATAATTTTCACGGATCACGCGCCCGATACCCAGGCCGTATTTTCCGGTCATTCCCTCATGAGCAATGGCCATGTTGCTTCTGATCTGCGCATCCAAAAGCTCCTTTACATCGGAAAGCTCTACGGTATCTGCAAATTCCCGAATATCCTCCAGATTTAACAGGCCGCGGTCCGTCTCTTCCTTTTCTTCCACTGCTTTATCTGCATCAAGGAGGATCTCTCCGTTTTTGCTGATCCTGGTCACGTTGATATGGTCGTATTTGATCTCCAGGCTGACGGCATCTTCACCGGCATACATTTCGATGATAATGTGAAGGACTACCGGCGTGTCCAGAAGCTCCACCTTACAGATATCTGCCTCCAGAAGTTCCCGGCAGCGTGCCCTGCCCTTTTCATCGACTTTGGAAAGAACTTCCATATTCAGTGAGGCATCTCCTGCCACCGCCCCAAGGATCACACCTGCAGGAATCCCCTTTAAGCCTCCTGAATTGGGAATGATCACACAACGCACATTTTTGATGATATTTCCGGAACATTTTGCTACGATACGCTCCGGCTCTTTCCCAAGGATCTCTCTTGCTCTTGCCGCACCATAGGCCAGAGCGATCGGTTCTGTACATCCCATAGCCGGGATCATCTCCTCACGGAGGATCGCCAGATAGTTTTTATATATATTTTTGTCCACTTTTTTATTTACCTTCCCGTATTTTATAATTATTTCTTTTCCTGATATTTATGACATGCTACCATATGTCCCGGCTCCACCTGACGAAGTACGGGGGGTTCCTGGCTGCAGCGTTCCTCACACCACGGACAGCGGTTATGGAAGCGGCAGCCCCCGATAGATCTGGACTGTACTCCGGTATCCGTAACGATCTGATCCAGGGTTTTGACTCTCGGGTCCGGAACCGGAATCGAGGAGATCAGCATTTTTGTATAAGGATGCAGCGGATTGGAATAGAGCTTATCTGCATCTGCGATCTCCATGAGATTTCCAAGATAAAGCACCCCGATCTCATCACAGATCTTCTGGACCACCTGCAGCTGATGGCTGATGAACAGATAGGTCAGCCCGTATTTTTCCTGAAGATCCTGAAGCATCTGGACGATCTGGGCCTGCAGGGAAACATCCAGCGCAGAAATGGGCTCATCGCATACTACAAATTCCGGCTGTACGGAAAGTGCTCTTGCAATGGAAATCCTCTGACGCTGTCCGCCGGAGAACTCATGAGGATACTTCAGAAGATCCTGCTCTTTGAGGCCAACCACGCGGATCAGTTCTTTGGCACGCTCCTTACGTTCTTTCTGCGTGTACATTTTATGGATCGCCATAGGCTCACAGATGATATCCTGCACTGTATGGCTTGGGTCCAGAGAGGAATAGGGATCCTGAAAAACGGACTGCATTTTTTTGCGGTATGGAAGCAGTTCTTTTTCCCCCATGGCTCCGATCTCTGTTCCTTCATAAAAAATCTCACCGCCTGTGGGTTTATGATAACGTAGGATTGCCTTTCCGATGGTAGATTTTCCGCTTCCGGATTCTCCTACCAGACCGAAGGTTTTCCCCTTTTCAATCGAAAAGCTTACCTGATCCACAGCCTTCAGTATGCCCGGCTTAAAGGACAGAAGCTTCGGAGATTTCTGTTTAAAATATACTTTCAGATCTTTTACTTCAATTAAGGGCTTGCTCATCTCTTCTCCTCCCTTCTGTGACAGAATATCCTGTGTCCCTCTGAAGCCTCATAATATTTCGGAAGACAGGCTTCACAGGTTTTGTCCGCATATTTACAGCGATTCAGGAAGGGACACAGATCACCGTTTCCGTCCGAAAGATCTCTCTCCAGAAACTGTTCAAAGGTACCTCCCACCCGCGGCATGCTTGCGATCAGTGCCTGTGTATAGGGATGTCCCGGATGAAGAAAGATCTCTTCTACCGTTCCCTCTTCCACCACGTAGCCACCACACATGACAGCTACCCGTTTACAGGTCTGCGCTACAACGCCCAGATCATGGGTGATCAGGATGATGCTCATATTGTTTTTTTTCTGAAGTTCCAGAAGCAGATGAAGGATCTGCGCCTGGATCGTAACATCCAGGGCTGTGGTGGGCTCATCTGCGATCAGAATCTTCGGATCACTGCTCATGGCCATGGCGATCATCACACGCTGGCGCATACCGCCGGAAAGCTCGTGGGGATAGCTGTTCATAGCCTTTTCCGGGTCTGTGATGCCAACGGCTGTGAGAAGCTCCAGCACCCGGGCCTTTGCTTCTTTTTTGTTCATATTGGTATGGCGTCGGATCAGCTCTACCATCTTATTGCCAACAGTGTAAACCGGATTCAGTGCGGAAAGAGAATCCTGAAAGATCATGGCGATCTCACCACCGCGGATCTCACGGAGCTCTGCTTCATTTTTCTTCAGGATATCTTCTCCCCGGAACAGGATCTCACCACCCATGATCTTACAGTTGGATGGTCCGAGACGGAGAATGGATTTGGTGGTCACGCTTTTTCCGCTTCCGGACTCTCCTACGATCCCGAAAAAATCTCCCTCACCGAGGGCAAAGCCTGCACCTTTTACTGCCTGTGTCTCTCCAAGGTCTGTAAAGAAAGACACCTTCAGATCTTTTACTTCCAGTAATTTTTCCATATGTAAATGTCCTCCTTACTTGGGCTCGAATACTTTTCTTAATACTTCTCCCAGATAATTGAAGCTGACGACCGTGATCAGGATCAGGATTCCGGGGAAAATAGCCAGATACGGTGCCTGCTGGATATAGCGCTGTGCATTGCTCAGCATACTTCCCCAGGAAGCCGTAGGCGGCTGGATACCCAGGCCGAAAAAGCTCAGTGCAGATTCCATCAGGATGGCATTTGCAATGTTCATGGTTGCAGCCACGATAATGGTAGGCATGATGTTAGGCAGGATATGATGTACAATGGTGGAGAATTTCTTCTGTCCGGAGATCTTTGCATAGATGACATACTCTCTCTCGTTCAGGGAAATGGTCTCGCCACGGACGATCCTGGCAATGTTCATCCAGGTCAGAAAGCCGATGATCAGGACAATGTTCTGAAGTCCCGGTTTCAGGAAGGCATTCATAACGATCATGATCAGGAATGTCGGAAGACTCATCAGTGCATCCACCAGACGCATCAGCACTGCATCCACCGTTCCTCCCACAAAACCGCTGATGGAACCGATGATCACACCAAGGGCTGTAGAAAGCACCATGGAAAGGAAGCCCACCAGAAGGGATGCTCTTCCTCCGTAAATACAGCGAGCCAGATAATCCCGTCCCATATCATCCGTACCGAAAAGGTGTGCCATGGATGGAGCATTCAGTCGCTCTGTGGCGCTGATGGCATTGGGATCTACCGGATACAAAAAGGCAAAAATGGAGATCAGTGCCAGCAGGATGATCGCTGCTGCACCTGCCACTGCAAGTTTATTTGTCTTAAAACCAAGTTTGATATTTTTCCAGATATTTTCTCTCATGTCCCTTTACCTCCTAACATCCTGCTTTGCGGATCCTCGGATCAAAGACAGCATACAGGATATCTGCCAGAAGATTTCCGAGCACCACGAGAAGCGCGGTAAACATGGTGATTCCCATGATCAGGGGATAATCATACTGCATAACAGCGGTCACTGCCAGCTGACCGATTCCCGGCCATGCAAAAACCTGCTCGGTGATAATGGCACCGGAAACCAGAGACTGCAGGCTCATTCCGAGAACTGTGATCATAGGAAGCATGGCATTTTTCAGTACATGCCGGAAAAGGATTCCAGACTCTTTCATTCCATAAGCCTTCTGCACCATAACATAATCGGAAGACATTTCCGTAATGGTACTGCTTCTTAAATACCGGATGTACTGTGACGCATTTGCAAAGGTCAGAACTGCGCAGGGCATGACCATATGCAGGATCAGATCTCCTAAGGAACGGTTGCCGTCTGAATGCATACCGATACTTGGCAGGATATGGAGATGCACACTGAAGAGATAGATCAGCATGATACCGAACCAGAACGTAGGAATGGAGATACCTACATAACAGAACATGCTGGTGATCTTATCCAGAACACCATTTTTATTCTTTCCGGAATACAGGCCCAGTACAATGGCAATGAGAAAACCAAGCAGCATGCTGATTCCCATGAGAATCACGGTTGCGGGAAGTCTCTCCAGCATCTGTGTCAGGACCGGTCGGTTATTCATCAGGGAATTTCCGAAATTCCCGTGAAGGATCCTTCCCAGCCACAGAAAGTACTGCTCATAGACAGGCTTTGTAAGTCCCAGGCTTTCTCTCAGGTTCTGGATATATTCTTCACTCATATTTGGTTCCACATAAGTCAGGACAGGATCTCCGGGCGCTGCTTTTGTCAGTGCAAAGCAGAGAACAGAGACAATAAACAGTGTCAGAATACACTGTATCAGACGGTTTACGATCTTCTTCAAAATGTACCTCCTTTATTTTCCCCGAAAACAGGAAATCGGCTGGCGCAAAAAACGCGTCAGCCTCTTTCTGTTTCCGGTATTCATCCGCTATAAAATTATTTATTTCTCCAATGTGTAGATCTTGGAATAATCATAATAAATAGTTTTTAGCAGACATTCATCAAAGCCTCCGAAATCTTTACTTACCGCATAGAAACCATTGGAATAAGCGATCGGATAGATATACATGTTATCATTGATCGTATTCTGGATCTCCTTATAAATCTCGCCACGTTTTGTCTCATCTGCAGTGCTGTTGCCCTCTTCCCACAATGCATCCAGATCTGTATCCTTGATCCTGGAATAGTTGGAACGGCTGACGGAAGAACTCATGTCTGCATAAAGGCTCGGCTCTTCTCCCAGAGTGTAGAAGCTCAGTACCAGATCATAATCTGTGCACTCCGGATCCTTTGTCTTATTCTTGAAGGTAGACTCATCTGTAGGAAGAAGATTGATGGTGATTCCTACATTGGCAAGGGCAGACTGTACATACAGAGCCTCACTCTCCATTGTCTTATCTGTGGAGATATACATCAGATTCAGAGAAAGACTTGTCTTTCCTGCTTCGGAAAGGAGCTCCTGTGCTTTAGCCGGATCATTGTCGTAGGTATTGTCCGGTTTTGTATAGTAGAGTGTATCCGGTGTAAAAATAGAATCTGCAGGCTCTGCATAATCCTCGGAAAGGAAAGCAAACTGACAGAACTCCTCTTTATTCAGTGCGTATGCAATCGCCTGACGTACCTTTACATCCTGAAGATCTTCGTTCAGCTCATTCATGAACATGGCGTTGACACGTCCGGAATTATAGGTATTGATGTTTACGTTATCGTAAGCACTGACGGTATCGTAATCATCCGCGCTGATCAGACGTGCATCCAGATCTCCGCTTGCAAGTGCCGCATTGGCGGAGCTGGAATCCTTTACGATCTTGAAGGTGATGGAATCCAGATTTACATCATCAAAATAGTCATCGAATTTTGTTACTTTATAATACTCTCCGGATTTGTATTCCTCGAACTTAAAAGGGCCACTTCCCACCGGTTCATTGTTGAGATCACTTTCTCCGATATTCTCCACGCCATCATAAATATGCTTCGGAATACAGTAAACCTGGCTCAGTCCGCCAAGAAATCCTGCGGAAGATGATCCAAGGGAAATCTTGACTGTAAGGTCATCAACCTTCTCTGCCTCTACTGCCTTGCCATTAACGTATCCGTAAGAAGAATACGGAACATTCTGCTTCTCATCTACCAACACCTGCATGGTGAATACCACATCATCGGCTGTGATCGGCTGACCGTCATGCCATTTCAGTCCGTCTTTGAGCTTCAGTGTGAATTCGCTGGCATCATCATTGGCTGTTACACTTTCGCAAAGTCCGTTTCCGTAATACATCTCTCCGTTCACGATCTCAAAAAACGGGCTGTACAGTGCCTGCATCATATCGAAGCTTGTCTGATCCACAACGTAAAGCGGATTGATGTTCTGCGGATCTGCTGTTTCTGCAATGGTAATATTTCCGCCTTCCGCCTTGGTTCCTTCTGTTTCTGCTGCAAAAGCAGTCATTCCTGACATAACAGTTGTTCCTGCCACTGCAGCTGCCAGAAGCGCTGCCAGTACTTTTTTTCTCATTTCCTGTTCCTCCTGTGTTTCAGTGAGTATACCTCTTTTCCCACCAGTTTAATATGATATAAGCAAGATAATACTATACCATATTACCTTTGTCAAGCTGTCCCTGGCTCTTCAGAGATTTTTTTACTGCATTTCGTTAAAGTTTGTATTTATTCTACATACAAATCACACAGGCGTCAAGATAATTTTTCTGTATCATGCCCCAGATCTATATATTCTTCATCAGTCTTTTACGATGGCAATGATATCATCTGCGTTGATCA
>ENA-OWXD01000200-OWXD01000200.1-human-gut-metagenome-genome-assembly--contig:-NODE-200-length-21088-cov-43.34_pt1 | contig 21088 bp, 17 predicted proteins | sample MGYA00249244_ERZ652055 | MGnify/ENA primary metagenome ERZ652055 (study PRJEB26925, sample SAMN05827059) | human gut metagenome | biome: ENVO:2100002; feature: ENVO:00000062; material: ENVO:00002003...
ACGAGATGCAGCGTAGTCTCGTGGGCTCGGAGATGTGTATAAGAGACAGAAAACGAGGAGTGCCCCGGTAGTGGCTTACCGGGGCGATTATTATGAAAAAAATTGTATGTGTAATGATACAGATACACACCATTACAGCGTCTTTCGTAACGTTCTTTCGAACTATCCCTATACTACCAGACAAATATGAACAAACAATGAACATCTCGTAAACAATTAGCGCATTTGCACAATTTTTTCCAAAACACCCTCCCCCAATTTATAAAAACACCACATTCACAAACAAAACCAAAACCCTAAACATTGTACATATTGTACATCTCAACCAAACAAACCAACAACAACCCCAACAAAAGAGCCACAACCCTCACCCTCTAACTCAAACTCCATCTAAAACATCATCAAAAACACCAGCCATCACAAACCATCACCGCCGTGAAAGCATCCCCTTAATAAACTCAATCGCCTTCTCAAAAATATTCTTCACATCAGACTTCGTAACACCCATATCCTTCAAAGTACTATAAGCATCACTCACATACCCCTTGATCTGATCATCACTCATCTCGATCCCACGGAACTTACTGATAATATTAACCAGCGAACTCTTATCATCCTCATTAAGACTCACCCCAAAATGATCCGCAGCCTCATCGATCCCCTGAGAAATCTCATCATCCGTGATCTGGTTAGAATCAAAAAGCCCCTTCACATAAACAATGATATCCCCAACCTTATCCGGATCAGAAGCAAGAGACCCAACCTCATTATCCTTCAGGATCTCCTCCGCCTGACTCATAACAGAACCGGAATCAGACGCCATAACCATCATCGGAGATGTACATGAAATAACACCCGCAATAATCAAAGCTGTAACCTTGTTCAATCTTCTCATAATATTCAACCTCCATACGGGCACCAGCCCTTATTAAAAATTGCCTTTTACTATTTTTAACTATCTTTTACTGCCTTTTTATTACCTCATCATTACCTTTTCGACGCCCCTCAGTATACCACACACCCCCACCCCTCTGTAAACCTCAATTTTCCCCATTCCCACCCACACCATTCAGACTTTATGTATATCGCCAAAAATATATTCACAATATTTTCATATTTTAAACAAACTTTCCTAACATCTCATCAGTAAAATAAAAAATGTAAATTTTTCATTACTTACTTATGTCTGACGCTTCAGACATAACCTCCTTTCTATAACAAATATATAGGTCCGGACAGGAAACCTCTCCAACATTCCCGTCCGGAAACGCAAAAAGAACCCGGAACAGCTGCCCGGGCTCTTTTTGCGTTTATCATATATTAATTTTTCTCATCATAAATACAGTTGGCAAGCATCGCAAACTGCTCCAGTGTCAGCGCCTCACCCCTGATATTCAGCGGAAGATCACACCTGTTGAAAACATCCTCGATTTCCTCCTTACTCAGGGAAAAATCTCCGGAATTTCTGATCCCGTTCACAAGCGTCTTTCTCCTCTGGTTAAAAGATGCACGGATCAGACGGAACATAAGCCCCTCATCCTTCACATCCACCGGCGGCTTCTCATAACGCGTCAGCTTGATCACCGCACTTCCAACCTTCGGCCGTGGCATAAAACAGTTCGGCGGTACATTCGCAACGATCTCCGGCTTCGCATAATACTGCACAGCCAGGGAAAGCGCACCGTAATCCTTGGTACCGGGACCAACCTGCATACGGTCTGCAACCTCCTTCTGCACCATGACAGTGATCGAATCCACAGGAACATTCTTCTCAAAAAGCCCCATGATGATCGGAGTCGTAATGTAATACGGCAGATTCGCAACCACCTTCACAGGCTTACCGCCGTTTTTCTCATCTGCGATCTTTTTGATATCCGTTTTCAGGATATCGTTATTGATCACGGAAACATTATCCCAGTCCTTCAACGTATCCTTAAGGATCGGGATCAGCGAACTGTCGATCTCCACAGCAGCCACCTCTCTGGCAGCCTCCGCAAGATACTGGGTCATAGTTCCGATACCCGGACCGATCTCCAGTATAAAATCATCCTTCGTGATACCCGAAGACTCAATGATCTTTTCCAGAACATGCTCGTCGATCAGAAAATTCTGACCAAACCTTTTCTGGAAAACAAAATGATACTTTTGAAGGACTTCAATGGTATATTTCGGGTTACCAAGATAAGGTCTGGCCATATTTTTTACCTCTGCTTTTTCTTATTTTCAGCTGAAATCCTTTTCAAAAAGTACCGTGTAGCCATCACGGTCCACACGCTTCTTGGAATGCTTGAACAATCCGCTCTGAGCTCTCTCCATAGCCTTATCCAGCATGGTCTTCACAGTACCGATGCACATCGGCTGATCCTCCTTCTGGTTGATCCCGATCAGATTATACAGAGCAAGCATGCCCATCTGGTCGATACGGAATCCATTCTCCATGGTATAGACCTTGGCGAAATTAACAAGTTCATCGTTTGTAAATACAGGAATGTTGATCATGGATGTAAACTTCTTCGCAAGCTTCGGATATCTTGCGATCAGCTTACGCATACCGATCTTTTCATCCTCCAGGATCACGATCATTCCCTTTGTGTTTCCGGTCATAGCTTCCTCAAGCTCATCTGCTGTTTCCTGGGAAAGCTGGTTTGCATCCTCGATAACAAGGAAACCGCCGGCAAGCTTGGATACGATCTCCGGAATATCCTTTCCGTTGAGATCATCCGCAAATATATAGGCAACCTTGGAAGCCTCGATATTCAGCTCTTTACAGATTGCCGGGATCAGACTTGAGATCAGTCTCGTCTTACCTGTTTCTCTGCCGCCCATAACGATCACATTTCCGGTCTGGGAGGTCTTGTCTGCTGCGCCCATCTGCACATCGCAGAGTACATCAAGTAGCTGTTCCTTCATTCCGGGAACTGTAACAAAATAGGTGAAAAGCTGTTTCTCTTCATCTGTGAGCTCTTTCTTTCTGGAAACGATCTTTGTAGGATCCTTTTCCGGATGGATCGTAGCGATAAATTTCTCAAGCTGCTCTTCCTCGCTGAGCTCCTCTTCCTCATCGTCCTCTTCCATGGCTTCATCAGAATCATCACCGATGAGACTGCTGATAAAGTCATCCTCATTCTCGTCATCCTCTTCCTGGACTTCAAAGGCGTCATCACTGTATTCTTCTTCCTCATCAAGAAGATTTTCCTCTTCCGCTGAAGCCACCGGTTCCTCATGATGAAGCTTCGCAGAAGGCTCTGCTGCCGCCTTCTGCACCTGCTCCTCAGATTCCAGTGAAGGAATCTCCGGAAGCACATCATCTTCTTCCACCGGCTTCTGTACTCCTGACGGACCATTCAGAAACTCTGCTTCTGCAGCCTGAAGATCCTCCTCAGTAACCGGCTCCTCATCTTCATCAAATACGATATCCGGAAGTCTGATATCGGAAGTCTCCGTTACCTCTTCCTCCTGCTGAGCGGAGATCTGCGCCATGATATCCTCGATATCTGCCGCATCCGGCTCCTCCGGAACAAATTCATCAGCCGCAATATCCAGATCCTCAATACCTGCCGGCTCTTCCGTTACGTCGGACTGCTGGACATCCGGAGATTTCTCTTCCTCCGGGATATCGATTCCCTGCTGTGTAGCTGCTGCCAGAATAGTATCCTCCAGGTTGAAGTCCTTATCTTTATCCTTCCCGGACCTGTCACCTACAGATGCCGCAATATCCTCGATATTTCCGAAAATTCCGGACGCATCCGGGATCTCCGCGGAACTGCTTGCATTCTCCGGGTCCACATTGATCATGGACTTCGGGATCTTCAGCTCCGGCATACGGATCGTTGCGGAAAAATCAGGCTTGCCTTCCTCATTGAGCGGAACCCCTGCAGGCTTCTCCTCACTTTCCTCATTTCCGGCAGCCTTCTCCTTCATGATCTCTGCAACACTCTGGGACAAAGACATCTCTGTAGCTTTCTCAGCCTCAGCTTCTTCCGCTTCCTGATAAGTCTCTTCTTCCTCTTTATCCTGCTGTTCCTGAGCCTGCAGCTTCATACTTCCGGATGACAGGTTCTCAACACCGGATGCCAGCGGGATCTCATCCGCTTCCTGTCCGGAAAACTCTTCCTGCTCTTCAGAAGGCTCATCCGAAGCTTCCTCACTTCCTTCTGCTGCTTCGATCTCCTCAGAATCTGTAAACTCCTCTGACGGTTCTGCTGCCGCAGCAGTCTCAGCCTCCGGCGCTTCCGCCTGTTCCGTCACATCCTCAGAGCCTGTGGAAACCTCATCCTGCTCTTCATCCTGCGCAGCTTCTTTTTCCTCCATATCCTCTTCCGCAGATTTCTTATGTCCGCCAAAGATATCACGGAATCCCTTAGAAAGCTTCTCCTGGAATGTCTCCGCACTGTTCAGATCCCGCTCATCATCTACCTGGATAGTATCTGTGACCGGTTTTGCCTCCTCATACTCGCCGGATCCTTCCTTGCTCTCCCTGATCTCCTGCGCCTTTTCCGGCGGGATCAGCTTCGGGATAAAACGCTGTTCGTATTTCTCTTTCTCTTCGCCAGTGAGAACACCCATCCGCTGTTTCAGGTCAAGGGCCTTCATCACATAAGTTCCGTCATTGAACCAAAGAATCATCTCATTGCAGAGATCCAGGCACTTCTGCTTGTCTCCTGCCTTGTAATAGAGCTTGGCCAGCTCATAGGACCAGCGCTCCGTAAATTCCTTCTCCTTATATTCCTCAAGAATACGGATCTGTTCATTCAGAGATGCATTCTTCGCTCTGACGATCTTATATTTCAGTATATACTGGCTGTTATCATTACCTGCCACTTCTCTGTATTCATCAAAGAATTCTGTGGCTTCACTGATCTGTCCCATTTTCAGGGAAACCTCGATCAGACGGTAAAGTATGTTCTTGCCGATCGGCGCTCTGTGGTAGGCAAGAAGAAAAATTTCCTTGCTCTCTTCATAACGCTTGTTGGCCGCGTAGATCTCGCCCACTACACAAAGGGTACGGACGTTTTTCACACGACGCCAGTCAATGCTGTCAACAATCTGCATGGCGCCTTTGTAATCCTGGGTCTCGACCAGCTTATTGATCTGTCCCAGCTTAACGCGAAACTCCTCTTTATCCAAAATATTCACCAACTTTCCATAATCAGAATCAGTTTACCATATGCATACGGGCTTGTCAAAACCCTTTAGGCATATAAACATGCCCCTTTACCACCTGAAAAACCCTGTTGATCTTGAACTGATGGCTGACAAAATCATCCAGTCCTGTACAGGTGATCAGAGTCTGTATATCGTGGATGCTTTCCAGCAGATATGTCTGCCTGCTGCTATCCAGCTCCGAAAGAACATCATCCAGCAGAAGAACCGGTGTATCCCGGATCTTTTTCTTCACCAGATAGATCTCCGAAAGCTTCAGGGAAAGGGCCGCAGTCCTCTGCTGCCCCTGGGAACCATACCTCCGGATGTCGATCCCGTTGACCTTTACGCAGAAATCATCTCTGTGCGGTCCCACGGAGGTCAGCTTCATCCGAAGATCCCGCTCCCGGTTCCTGGAAAGCTTATCCTCAAACTCCGTCGCCGTCACACTTGGCTCGTACAGGATCTCCAGCTCCTCGATCCCGCCGGTAAGGCCTTTATGAAGCCCCCTTGCGATCTCGTTAAGCTCCTCCACAAAGGCTTCCCGCTTCCCGATGATCTTCTTTCCGTAATCAACCATCTGCATATCCCAGACATCCAGGGTACCTTTCAGCCCGGGGTTCATATAACAGTCTTTGAGAAGACGGTTTCTCTGGTTCACGATGTGATTGTAGCCGGCCAGCTCCGTGATATAAACACCATCCAGCTGACAAAGCTCCGAATCCAGAAAACGTCTTCTCTCTCCCGGTCCATTCTTGATAATATTAAGATCCTCCGGAGAAAAAAACACCAGATTCACCACCCCCAGCAGCTCCCTTGCCTTGCGGATCGGCAGCCCGTTGATGGCAACTCCCTTTGCTTTGTTTTTCCGGAGGTGCATGTCTATTTTGTATGAAAGCTCGCCCTTCTTCACCATCATTCGGATATGGGATTCCTCATTCTCAAAGCGGATCATCTCCCGGTCCTTGCTTCCCTTATGGGATTTGCTGGTACCTGCCAGATAAACCGCCTCCAGGATATTGGTCTTTCCCTGGGCATTGTCGCCGTAGAGAATATTGGTGCCCTGATCAAAATTCATCTCCAGCGACTCATAATTCCTGAAATTATTCAGTCTGATGGATTCAATGTACATTCCTTCACCCGATCACATAAATATCTTTTCCATCGTAGGAAATGGTATCTCCAGGATGGATCTTGCGGCCACGGCGGTTCTCCACCTCGCCGTTCACCAGTACCAGACCATCATTGATGGCATATTTCGCCTCAACGCCGTCCTCCACAACACCGGCCAGCTTCAGCGCCTGACCAAGCTTGATAAATTCGTCTTTAATTCTGATCTCCAATTTTTTCTCCTCTTATCTCCGGGGTATTTTCTCCGTCAGATCGATCTTTTCTGATCTCCTGGTGGTATTTAAAATCCCCCAAAATACAAATTTCACCGGAAGGTGGTAATTTAAATACCCCCTTCCAGCAGTTTACGCATAAAACAATTTTCAGAACGCGATCGCATTCCCATGCACAATCGGTCAAAAACGGTCACATTACCCCAGGTCTTATCTGGCCTGATTCTGGTTGATGTTTACAGGAAGGATCAGGTAAGTATAGTTCTCCTCATCGTCACGGATAAAGCACGGGGCCTTCGGATTTACAAGATAGATCGTCACAGTTTCATCATCAATAACACGAAGCGCATCGATCAGGAATTTCGGGTTGAAGCCGATCATGATATCCTTACCCTCTTTTTCAATATCGATCTCTTCATTCATGGAACCCATTGCAGAATCAATGCGCAGCTCCATATCATCGTCTGTGATGTTGATGATGATCGGTTTTTTATCAACCTCACGTACCAGAAGTGTGGCACGGTCGATACAATCCAGGAACTCTTTTTTGTTGATCTTCAGTTTTGTCTCATAATCACTGGAAAGCATCTGGTCAATTCTGAAATATTCTCCCTCGATCAGTCTGGAAACTACCATAGTCTGATCAAATTCAAATAAAATATGGTTTTTCGTAAAGTAAATGCTGACCTGATCATCCACTTCTCCGGAAAGGATCTTGCTGACCTCGCTTAAAGTTTTGCCCGGAACTACCACCTTACGGTCAGAATAATCTTTCTTAAGAGACATTTTGCGGATAGAGATACGATGTCCGTCCAGAGAAACTACCTTCAGACAGTTATTTTTGATCTCAAAAAGTTCGCCGGTCATAAGCTTATTGTTCTCATTTACAGCAATCGAAAAAATAGTCTGGCGGATCATTTCTTTCAGTGTGTACTGAGAGATCGTCAGCGGTTCATCCTTCTCGATCATCGGTAAATAAGCAAAATCTTCTCCTGATTTTCCAGGGATATTGAATTTTGCTTTTTCACAGGTAATGGTTGCTGCATATTTATCATCGGTCTTAATGGTAACATCATTATCCGGAAGTCGTCTGATGATTTCATAGAAGATTTTTGCATCAAGAGCAACTTTACCTTTTTCTTCAATAGTACCCTCAACGATGGTTTCAATTCCCAGCTCCATATCGTTGGTGGTAAATTTGATCTGGTTTGTGGTTGCATCCATGAGAATACATTCAAGGATTGGCATTGTGGTTTTTGATGGAACTGCTTTGAGTGCGATACTTACACTTTTTAACAGACTTGATTTGGAGCAGATGATTTTCATAGTGTGTATAACTCCCTTTCTGAACAATTTGTGGTTTTTATAAATATATTTATAGAAAAAATCCGCAGTAACCGCCGTAGGGGGTCAGATTTTGTGAAAAACTCCCGCAGGCCTGATGTTTTCAGGGGTTTTCCGTTGGGATAACTTTGTGTAAAAGTGGTATTTTCGCATGTGAATAACCCGGGGATAAAATTACCGCCGCGTTTTGGCAAAAAAGTTGTACACATCTCTCCACATACAATCAACACGTTATACACCAGTAATGTGGAAAACTTCCCTAACCTTGTGGATTAATCTTCTTTTTCAATATATCAATGGTATTTTTTAAGTTATCGTCGTTCTGCAATTCGTTTTCGATCTTTTCGATACCGTGCATAACGGTGGTATGGTCACGGTTTCCGAGCGCTTTTCCGATATTTTTCAAAGGTGTGGATATGATCTCACGGCAGAGATACATGGAAACCTGGCGGGGCATGACGATCTTGGAGTTTCGTTTATTTCCGCTTAAGTCCGCAGGTGTGACTCCGTAATGCTCTGCAACAACGGAGATGATGTATTCCGGTGTGATCACTTTTTTCTCATCCGGAGAAATAATATCCTTCAGTGCCTGCTCTGCCAGTTCCAGAGTTACTTCCTTTTTTTCAAGCTTGGCTCCGGCCATGACCTTGTTGAAGGCACCTTCCAGCTCACGGATATTGGATTTGATATTGGTAGCGATATATTTGATAACATCTTCACTGATGTTGTAGCCGTTCATTTCTTCATTTTTATGAAGGATCGCCATTCGGGTTTCGTAATCAGGCAGTGTGATATCTGCGATCAGACCCCACTCGAACCGGGAACGGAAGCGCTCTTCCAGGATTTCCATATCCTTCGGTGGTTTATCAGAGGATATGATGATCTGCTTTTTGGCACTGTGAAGACTGTTAAATGTATGGAAAAATTCCTCCTGTGTGGATTCTTTTCCTATAATAAACTGAATATCATCGACAAGAAGAACGTCGATATTTCTGTATTTTTCACGGAATTTGCTCATTGCCGTGTTATTTCCGTTTCGGATGGTTTCGATCAGCTCGTTGGTAAATTCCTCACTGGTTACATACAAAACACGGCTGTTTTCATCGTGTTCCAGAATGAAATGAGCGATGGAATGCATAAGATGCGTCTTACCAAGACCGGCTCCGCCATAGATAAACAGTGGATTGTAGGTATCTCCCGGTGATTCGGCAACTGCAAGAGCTGCGGCCTGGGCGAATTTGTTATTACTTCCTACAACGAAGGTGTCGAAGGTGTATTTTGGATTTAAATGCGCCTCTTCGTAACGTGTATCCTGAACCTGTTTATCATAAGAAGTGTTTTTTTCTGTTTTTTTGGGGAGATCTTTTTCCAGAACGAAGCGAACCTCGCATTCTTCCATGCCTGTCAGTACACAGATAGTAACCTGGAGGGGTATTTTGTAGCGTTTACTGATGTAATTGACTCCGATCGCTGCCTGTTCAGAGGGAACAACCACTGTTATCAGCTTTCCGTCAACCTCATAAACTTTCAGCGGCTTGAGCCAGGTATTAAAAGGGACATCAGTCACCTCATATTCAGATTTGACAGTTTGCAGGATCTCCTCCCATTTTTCAATAACAGCGTCCATTTTTTCCTCCCATGAGTATTATAATAACCCCAGTCTGCGACTGGAGATAGATATCCTTTTATATATTACAATGAAAATGGGGTTTTCGCAATGGAAAATCCTTGAGATTTTGGGGAAAAGAATGTGGATAATGTGGGGAAATTACTGTGGATTAGGGTGGATTATTGTGGATAAGAGTCCTGGAGGTTTCCATAAGTCGAGAATTGGTGGAAAATGTGGAAGAATTATGTGTATAAAAAAATCCACCTTAAAAATACCGCAAATAAAGGGTTTTTTTGAAAACGATGTGAACAAACTCTCCGAAAAAGTGGATAGATTTCCGGTCAATCCACAAGTTATCCACAAGTTATCCACAAAATGTGGATAATGTTACGTAAACCATAAGCGCTTTCCACATAAGAGAAAAAAATAAATACCGTAAGGTGGGGGTATTTTATAGAACCCTTGATTTTATCGGGTTTTTTGCAATTTTTACTTGACGAAAAGGAGGTTTATTTATATAATTGAAACGATGTTCTGAATGATAAGTTATTTCATAACAATTAAAAATAGATAAAGGAGGTGCTTTACCTATGAAGATGACATTTCAGCCAAAAAAGAGATCCAGAGCTAAAGTTCACGGCTTCAGAGCTCGCATGAGCACAAAGGGCGGACGTAAAGTATTAGCTGCAAGAAGATTAAAAGGAAGAAAACAGTTATCAGCATAAGCTGCAAGACCGCATTTATGTGGTCTTTTCTTCTATCCGGAGAAATATCCGCGCAGGCGGAATCTAATTAAGGAGGATTCGTTTGATCAGATCAGAGTCCTTAAAGAAAAATCAAGATTTTAAAGTTGTATATCAGAACGGAACATCGTACGCAAATCGGCTTCTGGTGATGTACGTGCTGAAGAATCAGCACATGAAGAATCGTCTGGGAATATCAGTAAGCAAAAAAGTAGGGAACAGTGTGGTTCGCCACAGACTCACCAGATTGATCAGAGAAAGCTATCGTCTCAACGAAACAGATTTTGACAGTAACCTTGATATTGTAGTAGTAGCGAGAGCCGCAGCCAAGGGCAAGAGCTTTCACGAGATCGAGAGTGCTTTTCTGCATCTTGCAAGAAAGCATCATATAACAGGGAATGAACATGATAAAGAAATTTCTGATTAAGATGATAAGGCTCTATCAAAAATATATATCGCCGATGAAGAGAACGAAATGTCCTTATATTCCCACATGTTCTCAATATGGTTTGGAAGCAATCGAAAAATATGGCGCATTTAAGGGCAGTCTTCTTGCGGCATGGAGGATATTGCGATGCAATCCTTTTTCCCACGGAGGCTATGACCCTGTGCCATGAATTATTTTGTGACTGTTCAGCCTTTTCCCGGGCAGAGCAGTTATCGGAATTTGTAACTGTTCAGTACCTCCGCAGTTAGTGGACGAATGAATAGTTACCGGACTTTTACAATTGAATAAGAAGTCTAGGAGGAAATGAATTTGGAACTGTTTTTAGCAACAAAAACCGGAACTCCTATTATCGGACAGATCGCGTCTGTGATGGGATGGATCATGGATGGCATATATAAGATGCTTGACGGCCTGTTCGGAATCCAGAACATTGGTCTTTGTATCATTATCTTCAGTATTCTTATCTTTGCCTTTATGACACCGCTGCAGATCAAGCAGCAGAAATTCTCCAAGTTAAGCGCGATCATGCAGCCTGAGATCCAGAAGATCCAGAAGAAATATCAGGGTAAAAAGGATCAGGCTTCCATGATGAAAATGAACGAAGAAACCCAGGCTGTTTATCAGAAATATGGTGTTTCTCCAACCGGTAGCTGTGTACAGTTAGCCATTCAGATGCCTATTCTGTTTGCTCTGTATCAGGTTATCTACCGGATTCCTGCTTACGTTGGAAGTGTAAAGAACATTTTTACTGGTGTAGTTGACAACCTGCTAGCTGTAAACGGATACACAGATATCCTGCAGCAGTTTATCACAGACCATTCCATGACACGAGTGCGTCTCGTTATGGACAGTGCCGGAAATGCTACAAGTAACTCGATTGTTGATTTTCTGTATGCACTTTCTCCTTCCCAGTGGAAAGAGCTGGCACAGATGAATCAGTTTTCAGGATTTTCTGATGCGATCACAAAAGCATCCGGCAATATTTCCAAGATGCAGGGCTTCTGTGGACTGAATATCGCAGACCAGCCGCTGTACTATATCATGGAATTCTTCAAAAATCATGGTTCTCTGTTACTTGCGATCGTAGCACTTCTGATCCCGGTTCTTGCATGGGCAACTCAGATGCTGAACCTGAAGCTTATGCCACAGGCTGCAACACAGCCGGCAGACGGAAATGATCAGGCCAGTGCAATGGCAAACTTCATGAAAACCATGAACATGGTCATGCCTCTGATGTCTGCATTCTTCTGTTTCACATTCCCGGTTGGTCTTGGTATCTACTGGATCGCCAGTGCTGTCGTTCGAAGTGCCCAGCAGTTTGCGATCAATCGTCATCTTGATAAGATGAACATTGATGATCTGGTTAATGAGAATATGAAGAAGATCGAAGCGAAGCGTGCGAAGGAAGGACTTCCGCCGCAGAAGATCACCAATCAGGCTCATCAGTCCGCCAAGAATATCAATAAACCTGTGATCAATAAGGGCAACAGCGGAAACAATGGTGCTTCAGACAGAGCACAGAAGGTTGATACTGCTTATGAGAAGGCAAGAAGTGCAAAACCGGGCAGCATCACAGCTAAAGCAAATCTCGTAAGAGACTTTGACGAGAGAAATAAGAAGAAATAATCAGGAACGGAGGGGTTCGTAATGGAGGATTACATTCAGTTTTCAGCAAAAACAAAGAATGAAGCTATCACAAAAGCGTGTCTTGAGCTTGGAACTTCCAGTGACCAGCTTGATATTCAGGTTATCAGTGAAGGCAGCTCCGGATTCTTCGGAATCGGCAGCAAACCTGCCGTGATCAAAGTTCGCAGAATCGAGCCAGTTTCTGATATGCAGGAGATCGATGAACTGGTAGAGTCCGTGAAACTGGACGCTATCAAAGAAGAGAAGAAATTAGAAAAGCCTTTTACTCCGGATGTAAAGAAAGAATCTGCACCGAAAGCAGCTCCTGCAGAGGAGAAGAAGCCGGTGAAGAAAGAAGCTGTACAGGTGGAGAAGGCATCCGAAGAAGCACCTGCAAAGGCAGCAGCGCCAAAGGAAAGACCTGCAAGGGATTTCCAAGGCAAAGCAAAGCCTGCACGTGAGAAACAGCCAAGAGCTCCAAAGGAGCGTCAGCCGAAGGAAACACGTGAGAGAGCTCCGAAGCAGGGCAGACCGATAGAGATCCTCAGCGATCCGGAGAAGATCAGAGAGGTTGAGGAGAGAGCAGTCGTATTTCTTCGTGACGTATTCGGCTCCATGGATCTTGGAGAAGTGGAGATCACATCGAAATACAACACTGCAGACGGCTCTCTGGATGTGGATTTTGAAGGTGAGGATATGGGTATCCTCATCGGAAAAAGAGGCCAGACACTGGATTCTCTTCAGTATCTGACAAGCCTTGTGGTAAACAAAGGCGAGTCTACCTACATTCGTGTAAAACTCGATACCGAGGACTACAGACGCCGTCGTAAGGAAACTCTGGAGAACCTTGCAAGAGGAATCGCCTTCAAGGTAAAGAAAACCAGAAAACCGGTAGTTCTGGAACCGATGAATCCGTACGAAAGAAGGATCATCCATGCATCTCTACAGGGCAACCGCTATGTAGAGACAGTCAGTGAGGGAGAAGAACCTTACAGACATGTAGTAGTAAAACTGAAACGCAATAATTGATGATCCACCGGTAAAGCCATAAGCCGTATCCCGGAGCGTAAGCTCCGTGGGTACGGCTTTTTTGTATGGAACTGAAAATTAAAAATTATCATTGCAATCTCCGCAACAATTCTTTATAATCATTGAAGAGCAAATAACAAAAGATATTTCTGCAGCGGACATCCGGAATGCAGAGATTAGAGCGTATTTGAAAAATCATTCCCGCAATCTGCACGCCCCACTTTGCGGTATATTTTGCCCGAATTCAGTTGCCGTAGCCCGCTACGGCGCCTTCATCCGGACAAAATCTCCCACAAATTGTGACGCACATCTTGCAGAAAGCCTTTTTCAAACACGCTCTAGCATTATAAATATGGAAACTGACAGAAGATGTTATTCTAGGTGAAAGCGTGAATAACACGTGTTTTTTGCGTGTAAAAAGCTTTTCCGGAGTAACATTTTTGCGTTTAACCGGATGCTTTTATCCGCTGGACCAGGATAAATGGCATGGCAGCGATCAGCTGCAGTGTGATATAGCGGATGCTTTTATCCGTTTGACAAAGGAGAGTGAAAAATGGAAGAGACAACGATTGCTGCGATTTCCACAGCCATGAGCGCATCGGGAATCGGGATCGTCAGGATCAGTGGCCCGGAGGCTTTTGAGATCGCATCCGGAGTATACCGTTCCAAGGGTGGAAAAAAATCTCTGAAAAACGTCCCAAGCCACACCATCCATTATGGATATATTTATGATAACGAAGAAATGGTAGACGAAGTGCTGGTCATGGCCATGCGCGGACCACGAACATATACAGGAGAAGATACCATAGAAATCGACTGCCACGGCGGCGTTTTAGCCATGAAAAAGGTACTGGAAACTGTGTTGAAAAACGGAGCCATTATTGCCGAGCCGGGAGAATTTACCAAGCGTGCATTCCTCAATGGAAGGATCGATCTTTCCCAGGCGGAGGCCGTTATGGATGTGATACAGTCCAAAAATGAGTACTCATTAAAGAATTCCGTAGGACAATTAAAAGGCTCAGTCCGAAAAAATGTACAGCAGATCAGAGAAAAACTACTGTACCATATAGCGTACATTGAATCGGCATTGGACGACCCGGAGCACTATGATCTGACAGGATATTCGGAAGAATTAGAGCAGATCGTAGCAGAAGAAAAAGAAAAAATACAGAACCTGTTAAAAACAGCCGGAGACGGAAAGATCATACAGGAAGGTATCCGGACCGTGATTCTGGGCAAGCCGAACGCAGGGAAATCTTCTCTGCTGAACCTGCTTCTGGGAGAGGACAGAGCCATCGTGACCGATATCGCAGGAACCACCAGAGACGTACTGGAAGAGTATATCAACCTGCATGGGATCACATTAAAGATCGCTGACACAGCTGGAATCCGCCAGACAGAAGACATCGTAGAGAAAATCGGCGTATCCAAAGCCAAAGAAATGGCAGCAGACGCAGACCTGATCCTCTATGTCGTAGATTCCTCCGTACCGTTAGATGAAAACGACGAAGAAATCATAAAAATTTTGCAAGAGAAAAAGACAATTGTCCTCTACAGCAAGACAGATCTTGAATCTGCTATAGATATAGAGGATTTAAAGAGCAGAATAAACCAGCCGGTGATCCCAATCTCCGCAAAAGAAGAAACCGGGATCACAGACCTGGAAGAAAAAATCCGGGAAATGTTCTTCAGTGGGGAGATTGACTTCAATGATGAAGTCTACATCACCAATGAACGCCACAGGCAGGAGCTTTTAAAAGCACGGGAAAGTCTTTCTCTGGTAGAAAATAGCATAGAAAGCGGAATGCCGGAGGATTTTTATTCCATAGACCTGACAGATGCATACGAAAGTCTGGGACGGATTCTGGGAGAATCACTTGGGGAAGACCTTGTTAATGAGATATTTTCTAAATTTTGTATGGGGAAATAATAACCGCATGGGCTGCGGAGGCCCCGGCCGAATGGTCGCATAGATTGCGGAACTCCGGCCGTATATGCCGCATGGATTGCGGAACATCGGCCGTATATGCCGCATAGATTGCGGCTCCCTGCTGTATGCCACATGGACTGCGGAAGCCCGCAGAGGGTAGATCACATTGGAATGTGAGAAAACCGCAAAGGGGCACAAGGCCGCGCCCCTCTGCACACCCCTGGGCCTTTTTTATATAGTGCAGCGATTGTGGAATGCTGAAAGAAACTAACTTGTGTCTGTATGCTTCTGTATCGGCAATTCGACACTGAGCCGAAATGTATCAAACGGAACTTTGTATATTTCTGTAGGATATATTGTTGCATAATATAGATTGCGGAGACCCCGCCGTATATACCGCATAGATTGCGGAACTCCGGCTGTATGGCACATAGACTGTGGAAGCCCGCAGAGGGTAGATCACATTGGAATGTGAGAAAACCGCAAAGGGGCACAAGGCCGCGCCCCTCTGCACACCCCTGGGCCTTTTTTTATATAGTGCAGCGATTGTGGAAAGCTGAAAGATGCTAACTTGTACCTGTATGCTTCTGTACTGGCAATTCAACACTGAGCCGAAATATGGCAGACGGAAGCAGGAATAACCCCGCAGACGTGCATCGCACGTCGAGAACCTCATTACAGTTCCACTGCACCCCCCCTCGGCACAACGTTTCACATCCAATACCGAAGCATACAGACAAAAGTCAGCAACGTATCACACACCACAACCCAAGAACTCCTAAAAAAAGCCCGAGGGGTGTGCAGAGGGGCCGTGGCTTTACGGCCCCTTTGCGGTTTTCCACAGCTTCCCAAAGCAAAAAAACCAGGCCTTCTGCCAAGCAAGAAAGTAAAAATAAAACCAAAAACCAACCACACAATAAACAAAGAAAAAGAAAATCACAAAGAAAAATAAAGAAAAAGAATAAGAGAAAAAATAAGAGAAAAAATAAAGGAGAAAAAGCATGAAAAATCTGGAACAGTTTTTCGACATCATAGTAGTAGGCGCCGGCCACGCAGGCTGCGAAGCATCACTGGCATGCGCCCGCTTAGGGCTCAACACAGTCATGTTCACAGTCAGCGTAGACAGCATCGCCCTTATGCCCTGCAACCCCAATGTAGGCGGCAGCTCCAAAGGGCATCTCGTCCGTGAGCTGGATGCTCTCGGTGGGGAAATGGGTAAAAACATAGACAAAACCTTTATCCAGTCCAAAATGCTCAACCAGTCCAAAGGCCCTGCAGTTCATTCCCTTCGTGCACAGGCCGATAAACAGGCCTACAGCACAGAAATGAGAAAGACACTGGAAAATACAGAGAACTTAACCATCCGCCAGGGTGAAGTGACCGAGCTTCTGGTAGAAGACGGGCATATCACCGGTGTAAAAACCTTCTCAGGAGCCACCTACCACGCAAAAGCTGTAGTCCTCTGTACAGGAACCTACCTCAAGGCCCGCTGCATTTACGGCGACGTCAGCAACTATACAGGACCGAACGGCCTTCAGGCAGCCAATTACCTTACGGATTCCCTGAAAAAGCTGGGGATCGAAATGTTCCGCTTCAAAACAGGAACTCCGGCCAGAATCGCCGGAAACACCATTGATTATTCTAAGATGGAAGAGCAGTTCGGAGATGAAAGAGTCGTACCGTTCTCTTTTTCCACAGACCCGGAATCGGTACAGATCGAGCAGAAATCCTGCTGGCTGACCTATACAAACGAAAAAACACACGAGATCATCCGTGCAAATCTGGACAGATCCCCCCTTTATTCCGGAATGATCGAAGGAACCGGACCACGTTACTGTCCGTCCATTGAGGATAAAGTAGTTCGTTTTGCAGACAAAAAACGCCATCAGGTATTTATCGAACCGGAAGGTCTTTACACAAATGAAATGTACATCGGCGGAATGTCCAGCTCCCTGCCGGAGGATGTTCAGTACGAGATGTACCATTCCGTACCGGGTCTGGAGAACGCCAGGATTGTAAAAAATGCTTACGCTATTGAGTATGACTGCATTAATCCGCGCCAGCTCTATCCCACACTGGAATTCAAAAAGATCAAGGGCCTTTTCAGCGGCGGACAGTTTAACGGAAGCTCCGGATATGAGGAAGCAGCCGCTCAGGGCCTCATAGCGGGAATTAATGCAGCTATGGAGGTAAAAGGCCGGGAACAGCTGATTTTGGACCGCTCAGAGGCATATATTGGCGTTCTCATCGATGATCTGGTAACAAAGGAGAACCATGAGCCGTACCGAATGATGACAAGCCGTGCTGAGTACCGTCTGCTCCTCCGCCAGGACAACGCAGATCTTCGTCTTCGCAAAAAAGGCTGGGAGGTCGGCCTGATCGATGATGAGACATACCATAAATTACAGGAAAAAGAGCGCCGGATCCAGGAAGAGATCGAGAGAGTGGAACATGCAACCGTAGGTGGTTCTGCAGAGGTACAGAGCCTTCTGGAATCTCTGAACAGTACCCTTCTGAAATCCGGAACCACCATTGCAGAGCTGATCCGTCGGCCGGAGCTTAACTATAAGGTGCTTGCACCCATCGATAAAGAAAGACCGGAGCTTCCGGAAGATGTATGTGAGCAGGTAGAGATCAACATCAAATATGATGGCTACATCCGCCGCCAGATGAAGCAGGTAGAGCAGTTTAAGAAACTGGAGCAGAAAAAGCTTCCGGAAGACATTGATTACGAAGATGTAGGAAGCCTCCGCATTGAGGCACGCCAGAAGCTGGAAGCCTACAGACCGGTGTCCATCGGTCAGGCGTCCCGTATCTCCGGTGTATCCCCGGCTGACATTTCCGTGCTTCTTGTATATCTGGAAAGCAGATCCGGACATAAACACGGATAATACAACGAATAACAATAAAACACAGAAAATAAGAGAGGAAGCTGCATGTACAATTTAGAAATCCTGGAAAAAGGCTGCGAGGAGCTTGGGATCACACTCAGTGACACGCAGAAAAACCAGTTTATCCGATTCTACGAATATCTTGTAGAAAAAAACAAAGTCATGAACCTCACCGGTATCACAGAATTTGATGAGGTTCTCGTGAAACATTTCCTGGACAGCCTCTGCTGCGTCAAGGCTGTAGATATGGGTAAGATAAAAACCGTTATGGACATCGGAACCGGCGCCGGATTCCCGGGTGTTCCCCTGAAGATTGCCTTCCCGGAGGTGGAAGCCTGCCTTCTGGACTCCCTCAATAAAAGAGTAAAATTCCTGGAAGAAACCTTTGCGCTCCTGGGCCTGGAGGGGATTTCCGCCATTCACGGAAGAGCTGAAGAATATGCAAAAAACAAAGCCTACAGAGAAAAATATGATCTCTGCGTATCCAGAGCAGTATCCGGACTGGCAACCCTGTCTGAATACTGTCTCCCGTATGTAAAAGTCGGAGGGCTTTTTGTTTCCTATAAATCCGGTTCTGTAAAGGAAGAAGCAGAAGCAGCAGAGAAAGCAGTAAAAATCCTTGGTGGAAAGATCAGGGATATTCAGTACTTTGACCTTCCGGGATCTGAGATCGGCCGCTCCCTGGTCATTATCGAGAAGGTAAAGAACACCCCGGGCAAATATCCGAGAAAAGCCGGAACACCGCTCAGAGAGCCACTGGCATAAGATACCTCCTGTCGAACAAAGGCAAAATCTGTCCGACAGGAGATTTCTTTGTCCGGGAGTTTCACAAAATTATCACAAATTTATCCTACTTTTATCACAAATTACTTTTACACTATAATCCGATAGAGATGCCCCTGGATTTCCCCCATTCTCTGTTTCATCCAGGGGCATTTTCTATTGGTATTGAAAAGACGCCAGAGTCAAGGGCTTCAGTTTCAGGACCTTTTGCCTCTGGCATCTTATAAAATGGGAAATCGATAATTAAAAAAAGTATTTCCCTGAAAATAAAAGGAGGAGAGTAAAGTGATCGAAGTAAGTAATCTGGTCAAAAAGTATGGCGATCATACTGCAGTTGACCATCTTTCCTTTCAGATCGAAAAGGGGAAAATTTACGGATTCCTGGGCCCCAACGGTGCAGGAAAATCAACAACTATGAACATGATCACAGGATACATTGCTTCCACAGAAGGAAAAGTGATGATCGATGGTCATGATATTCTGGAGGAACCGGAGGCAGCCAAGAAATGTATCGGCTATCTGCCGGAAATGCCGCCGCTCTATTTTGACATGACTGTTCTTGAGTACATGAAATTTGCGGCTGATCTGAAAAAAATCCCAAGAAACCAAAAAGACAAGCAGATAAAAGAAGTCATGGATATGGTAAAGATCACAGACATGAAAGAACGTCTGATCAAAAACCTTTCCAAAGGTTATCGCCAGAGGGTGGGCCTTGCACAGGCGATCCTGGGATATCCGGAGGTGATCATCCTGGATGAGCCGACAGTAGGACTTGACCCGAAGCAGATCATCGAGATCCGTGACCTGATCAAAGGCCTGAAGCAGAAGCACACGGTTATCCTAAGCTCCCATATCCTTTCCGAGGTAAGAGCAGTGTGTGATTATGTTCTGATTATTTCCCATGGAAAGCTGGTAGCCAGCGATACACCGGATAATCTGGAACGTCTGGCAGCAGGCTCCAACAGCCTCCTTATGAAGGTAAAAGGCGAGAAAGACATGATTCGAAAAGCTCTGGAAACGATCGAAGGCGTAACCGGAGTGGAAATGTCCTATGACAGCGATGAAAAATTGTGGAAAACAAAACTTTCCATTCAGGAAAATGTGGATATCCGTGAAAAAGTCTTCTACGCTATGGCAAAAGCGAACTGTCCAATCTACGAGATGCAGGTTAAGAGAGTTTCCCTTGAGGATGTATTCCTTGAGCTTACCGAAGGAGAGAAAAAATCCGCCGGAAAACCGGAAAGCTCACAGTGGAAACCGGTAGAAGACAGATCATCGGAAGAAGAAAAAACTCAGGAAGAAAAAAACGGGGAACCAGAGAAGGCTTCTGATGAGAAAGAGGGGGATCAGTCATGACAGCGATTTTTAAAAGAGAACTGAAAAGCTATCTGACCTCCATGGTTGGATATCTCTTCATATTTTTTGTCCTGGTGCTGACCGGAATTTATTTTTCCGCATATCAGCTTTCAGGCGGCTATTCAAAATTTGAAACTACCTTAAGCGCACTGACCTTTGTGTTCCTGATCGGTGTGCCGATCCTTTCCATGCGTGTACTTGCAGAAGAGCGCAAGCAGAAAACGGATCAGCTTCTTCTGACCGCACCGGTATCTGTATGGGATATCGTATTTGGAAAATATCTTGCACTGGTAGCTGTGTTTGCCATTCCGGTCGTGATCATGTGCGTTTATCCTCTGATCATGAGTAAGTTCGGAACGATTTCCTATGCTTCCGCATACACCGGGATCCTGGGATTTTTCCTTCTGGGATGCGCGAATCTGGCGATCGGTGTATTTATGTCAGCACTTACAGAAAGCCAGGTAATTGCAGCAGTACTTACGTTTGTATTCCTGTTCGCCTTCTATATGATGAACGGAATTTCCTCATTCTTTTCACAGACCTCCATGTCAACTGCAGTGGCATTCGGACTTCTGATCGTGGCGATCGCGATCATCATTTATACCATGATCAAAAATGTCCTGATCTCTGTAGTGATCGGAGCTGTGGGAGAGATTGCCCTTGTGATCGTATACGTTGTAAAATCCAGTATTTTCCAGGGTGGTATCCAGAAGGTACTGAACGTATTTAACCTGAGCGGACATTATGATAATTTTACAAACGGCGTGTTTGACGTGACAGGAATCGTTTATTTTATTTCTGTTATTGCGATCTGCCTGTTCCTTACCATGCAGTCCATTCAGAA
>ENA-OWXD01000202-OWXD01000202.1-human-gut-metagenome-genome-assembly--contig:-NODE-202-length-20948-cov-27.7772_pt1 | contig 20948 bp, 15 predicted proteins | sample MGYA00249244_ERZ652055 | MGnify/ENA primary metagenome ERZ652055 (study PRJEB26925, sample SAMN05827059) | human gut metagenome | biome: ENVO:2100002; feature: ENVO:00000062; material: ENVO:00002003...
CCTGGAAATACTGCTGTTCCCTGACTGGTGCGGCACCAACGCCATATTATAAGGCAGGGGAAGCTCTGATGAAACACAACTATGAGAAAAAACTCCGAAGCCCGATCCATGACCGTACTGTAACGGTGCGGGATACTTACAGAAGAGAGCAACAGCACAGGAATACTCAGAACAGTATTGTACGCTATGAGATCGGAGAGGATGTCAGTCATCCGAAATTCGGAACCGGAAATATTGAGCATGTAGAGCAGCTTCCGGGTTCTGTAAGGCTTCACATCCGTTTTGGAGAAGAGCTGAAAGTGATCGATCAGAAATGGCTTCTTCGGACAAAATATAAAAAGATCTGAATATAGTTTTATAAAAATAGACATCATCCTGGATATCAAAATAGATATCATATGGAGATGTTTATTTTTTTTATATCATTGATACAGTATAAAAAAATTCTCCGGTACAGAAAATCTGTGTTCCGGAGAATCTTGAGTCAGGCGGATATTTGCGATCCGTATTTATCCAGTTGCCTGATTCGGTTAAAAAATCAGCTTATATTACTCAGAAACCTTCACAAACTGGCTGTTATAAAGTTTCTGATAGAATCCGCCTTTTGCCATAAGCTCTTCATGGTTTCCCTGCTCGATGATGCTTCCGTCTTTCATGACAAGAATCTCATCTGCATTGCGGATGGTAGAAAGACGGTGTGCAACGATAAAGCTTGTTCGCCCCTGCATCATCCGGTCAAAGGCCTCCTGGATCAGCATTTCTGTTCGGGTATCAATACTGGAGGTTGCCTCGTCAAGGATCAGCATCGGCGGCAGACACAGCATGACACGGGTGATGCAGAGAAGCTGCTTTTGTCCTTGACTTAAGCTGTCTTCATAAAGAATGGTATCCAGGCCATTTGGAAGACGGCGGATAAATTCCCAGCTGTGGGACATTTTAGCTGCCTGGATCACGTCCTCATCAGAAGAATCCGGCTTTCCGATACAGATGTTGTCACGGACAGTTCCATGCTTGATCCAGGTATCCTGGAGAACCATGCCATAGCTTCCGCGGAGGGCATGTCTGGAAACATCGGTGATGGGAGTTCCGTCCACGGAAATACTTCCACCGGTGACGTCATAGAACCGCATCAGCAGGTTGATAAAAGTTGTCTTGCCACAACCGGTAGGGCCTACGATGGCAATACGTCTGCCTGGTTCTGTATGAAGATTAAAGTTTTTAATGAGAGGTTTGTCCGCTTCGTAGCGGAAGGAAACATTCCGGATATCCACTGCACCTTTTACATCGACAAGAGTTCCGGACGAATCCGGGCTTTCCGGCTCTTCCTCCAGAAGATCAAAGATCCTGGTAGCGCAGGCCAGAGCGTTCTGAAGCTCTGTGATCACGGAGCTGATATCGTTGAAGGGCTTCATATACTGGTTTGCATAAGCCAGCAGTACGGAAAGTCCACCAACAGTCAGATGACCGCCCGGGATCAGAAAGGCACCTGCAAGAGCTACACCTGCGTAAATGATGTTGTTGACACATCGTGTGGACGGGTTGGTGAGGCTGCTGTAAAAAACAGCCTTCTGGCTGGCATCACGGAGTTCTTCATTGATCGCAGCAAAACGTTCGGAAGAACGATTTTCGTAACCAAAGGCCTGAACCACTTTTTGATTTCCGATCATTTCCTCGATCAGTGCAGTCTGACGTCCACGGGCATCACTCTGCGCACGGAACATCTGGAAGGAATGGGAGGAGATGAATTTCGCCACAAAAAAGCTTACAGGTGTCAGGACAATGATCATCAGAGTGATCCACACATTTTTGGAGAACATGAAGAGCAGGGTTCCGATGATGGTGATGACACCGGAAAACAGCTGTGTAAATCCAAGGAGCATACCATCGGAAAGAATATCCGTATCTGCGATGACACGGCTGATGATATCACCGGTGCTGTGTCCGTCCAGGTAGGACAGAGGAAGCTTCTGGATATGGCGGATGGATCTTGCACGGATATCCTGTACTGTGCGGTAGGTCATACGGTTGTTGATGACACTCATGATCCAGGTGGCAATGCCGGAAAATACGATCATGACAAGAATACGGGAAAGATAGAATCTCATTCTTGTGAAATCAACTTCGTGGGCAGCAACGACCTCATCAATGGCATAACCAAAAAGTACGGGAACATACAGCTGCAAAATTACAGTGACTGCTGCCAGGATCACACTTAATACGAGAAGAAAACGGTATTTTCCAATGAAACGTAGTACCTTGAAAAAGGTTGCCATGCTGTTTTTGCTTTTGGCGGTTGTATCTGTTTTACTCATGCCAGGACCTCCTTTCCAGTCGCTTTTTCATATTTGGTACGCTCTTCCGGGAACTGTGAGAAAAAGATCTCACGGTAGGTTTCACAGGTAGAGATCAGCTCTTGATGGGTTCCTTTTCCGGAAAGCTGACCGTCATCCAGTACCAGGATCAGATCGGCCTGGCGGATGCTGGCGGCTCTCTGGGATACCAGGAAGGTGGTTGTTTTTCCACCAAGCTGGTGAAGGGATTTCCGAAGTGCCGCATCTGTGGCAAAGTCAAGAGCACTGGCACTGTCATCCAGGATCAGGATCTCTGGTTTTTTCACAAGGGCGCGGGCAATGGTAAGTCTCTGACGCTGGCCACCGGAAAGATTCCGGCCGTTCTGTTCCAGACGGAAATCCAGCTGACCGTCCTTTTTCTCTACGATTTCACGAGCCTGAGCGGTGGTAAGTGCTTCCCACATTTCTTCGTCCGTGGCATCTTCCCGTCCCCAGCTTAAGTTATCGCGGATGGTTCCCTGGAAAAGTGCTGCTTTTTGAGGAACTACGCCGATTTTTTCCCTGAGTTCCTGCCTGGAATAGGTCTGTACATTCTGACCGTCGAGGGTAATGACTCCGGAGGTTGCGTCGTAGAAACGGGCGATCAGATCCACAAGAGTGGATTTACCGCTTCCGGTACCGCCGATGATTCCGATCGTAGAGCCTTTTTTTGCGGAAAAAGTGATATCAGAAAGGCTAGGTGCGCCGGTTCCTGCATAGGAGAAACTCACATGGTCAAAAGCGACTGCATAGTCACTGCTTTCCACAGTCGGTAAGGAAGCTTTGTCCGGGTAAGTCATGGTGGAATCGACTTTCAGGATTCCGGCAACGCGATCCGCACAGGCCATGGATTTGTTCAGGGTGATGATCAGGGACGCAAGCTTGATCAGTTCTACGATCATCTGTGCCATATAGTTGTAAAGAGCAACTATTTCACCCTGCTGCATGTTTCCGAGGTTTACCTGTACACCTGCAGTCCGGATCAGGATTACTGTTGCGATATTGATCAGTACATAAGTTGCAGGATTTAAAAGTGCAGAGATTTTTCCGACAAATTCGTTCAGTCTGGTAAGTGCAAGATTGCTTTCGTCAAACTCCGCAACGGCATCAGCTTCACGGCAAAATGCACGGATCACACGGACACCGGTCAGGTTTTCTCTGGTAAGACGGGTGACGGAATCCAGACGTCCCTGTACTTTTTTGAAAAGCGGGATACTTAAAAACATGATCACAAAGACAACCAGGAACAGTACCGGAATGGCAACTGCGAAGATCAGTGCACAGCGCACATTGATGGTAAAAGCCATTACCATAGAGCCTAGAACAATAAACGGGCTTCGAAGAAGAAGACGGAGTCCCATGTTTACTCCGTTCTGTACCTGATTGACATCGTCTGTAAGACGGGTGATCAGCGTGTCAGTGCCAAGGGTGTCCAGCTCCGTATAGGAAAGCTTCTGGATATGGTCAAATACAGCCTGACGCACTTCTGTGGCAAAGCCTACGCTGGCTTTTGCAGCAAAAAACTGTGCAGTAATGCTGACTGCAAGTCCTGCAGCAGCCATCAGTATCAGGATAAAAAACTTCTGAACGATATAGCCGTGGTCATTATTTGCAATTCCCACATCGATGATCTGGGCGATGACGACAGGCACCAGCAGATCAAATACAACTTCCAGAAACTTGAAAAAAGGAGCCAGAACGCTTTCTTTTTTGTAGTTTTGAAGATATTTTGCAAGTGTTCGCATTTCTTTTTCTTCCTCCGTTTCCTTATTTTTCTATAATAAACCTCTGTTATTATACTCCTATGGAGATAATACGTATAATATTGTTTTTAATGTATGATAATATAATTTTGCTATTGCCCGGGACGAAAATCTGTGGGATGATAGAAGTATGGTTTTTCGGATAATTGTGGGGGAAAGATATTCATAGTATTTACAAAGTATTGCAGATATAGTATTTCTTAACCGAATTAAGAAAGTACTCTGTGGGACAGCGAAAAGCAATAAGCAGTAGATGGGTTTTGCCTGTGTTATATACTAGATAAAGAAAGAAGGATTTATATATGGAAATCAGACAGCTGGAATATTTTCATGAGATCGCAGCAACAGGAAGCATCAATGAAGCCGCAAGGAGACTGAACATGTCCCAGCCGCCGCTGAGCTATCAGATCAAGCAGCTGGAAGCAGAGCTGAAGGTGAAGCTTTTTGAGCGGACCAGGGCAGGCGTGACACTGACAGAAGCAGGAAAGCTTCTTTATGACAGGACAGAGAACATTTTGAGCTACGTTCGTTCCACAGAACTGGAAGTATCCAAAGCAGGGAAAAAACAGGTTTTACGTATCGGGATCACGCCAACCACAGTGACCACCATTATGCCTTATATTTCCAGATTTTCCAGGGAAAATTGTGATGTAAATTTTGAGGTAAGGGATGCGATCACCTTTACACTTCTGAATTATCTGATGGATGGGATCATTGATGTTTCGGTAGTGCGTACACCTATCAAGCTGGAAGGTTTAAATTATCTGGAACTGGATGAAGAACCCATGATCGCGGTCCTTCCTCCGGAGATCCCGGAAAATGAGACAAAAAAAGAGGGCATCAGCCTTAAAGAGCTGACCGGATGCCCTCTCATTATTTACCGGCGGTACGAAGAATTTCTGATGAAAGCCTTTGGAGAAAAAAATCTCCAGCCGGATATTTTCTGTGTCTGCGATGATCCCAGAGATGCCATGCTCTGGGTGCAGGAAGGTCTTGCAACCGCCGTTTTTCCAAGATCCATGGAAGATCTCTGTACAGATCTTCCAATCCGCATCATTGAAGAAGAGAAGCTGAAGACCAGGATCCTTCTTGCCTGGAAAAAGGATCGCAGGCCTTCTGCCGTGATGCAGGATTTTATCAATATCTGTGAGAAATATGCAGGAAACCCTGCAATCTGATCATGGACCTGGAAAGGGGATGTATGCAGAAATCAGTCTTTGAGATGCTCTTCCTTCCAGTGCTTCCATTTCTGAACAGCTTCCGGATTCTGCTTTTCCAGCCGTTCTTCCAGCTTTTTCCGGCGCTGTTCCAGCCGTTCTAGGACTTCCGGATGCTCGGCAAGGATTTTTTCTTTCAGCTTGCCACGGCGCTTTTCTAGAAGATGAAGGATCAGTTTCCGGTCGGAAGTTAATTCCTCAGGCAGCTCATCCATATGTAATTCAATTCTTCGAAGCAGTTCATCCTCATCCAGAACACCCAGCCCATGCCAGTTATCCAGAAGCTCTTCCAGACCTTCTTCGGAGAGACGTTGGATATCCGGGATCTGATGCAGCTGTTCAATAATGTGATGGACAGATTCTTCGATCTCTTTTACTGCATCATCACCAAAAGCCCAGGCGAACTCTTCCAGGGTATTTTCTTCCTCTGCCGGAAGAAAAGCGATACTGCGGCGCAGAAGCTTTGTCTCGTCTTCCTTTGGAACATCCAGTTCATAAGGGGCTTCGATCCCTGCGTCATGCAGAGCAGCAAGAATGGTACGGCGGACCATACCGTCCTTGATCATATGACCGATGCCGAACTGACGCAGCTGGTCATTGATCTGGGTGGAATGCTCTGTGAGGTAAAAACGGATCCCACGTTTTTTCAGGCTTGCGGAGATGGCATCCAGACGGTCTGCTGCTGTGACATCAATGCTGTTGATAGCACTGGCATCTACGATCACTACCCTGGTGTCTTTTCGGATGCTGTTCTCAATATCTTCCTGAAAAATCTTTATATTTGCAAAAAACAGGTTTTCACTGAAACGGTAGATCACAACGCCCTTAATAGGGTAGGCGAAACGGTTTTTGGACAGATCAAAATAAGCATCTCTTCCAGGGATCATACCACGGAAGGAGCGCGGCGGGTTGGTGGCCTTCAGGATCACAGCTACGAAAGAGAGCAGGATACCAATGATAACCCCATAAATGGTTCCAAGACAGAGCACACTGAAACCGGCAGCCATGAAGATGTAGAATTCTGTACGGCTTACTTTGAAAAGACGTACAGCCAGATGGGTTTCCACCACATCCATCAGAGCAGAGATCACAATGGCTGTCAGTACAGGAACCGGAAGATATCCGATAAAACCGGTGCCGAAAAGAAGGATCAGAGCCATGGTGATCCCGGCAGTGATGGAAACCGCCTGAGATTTTCCACCGTACTGTTCATTGAGGGAGGTGCGGGAGATACTGCCGTTTACCGGGCAGCAGCCTACTGCGGCGGCAGCAATATTTCCGGCGGCACAGGCCAGGATTTCCTGACGGTCGTTCAGCTTATAATCATTGCGGAACGCAAAGGTATTCTCTGCAAGAAGAGTTTCTGCCATAATGACAACAGCAACCATAAGACCGCGGCCTGCCGCCTGGGTCAGATCAACATTTCCGAAATCCGGGATCACCAGGGAGGGAAGTCCACGTTCTACAGACTGCAGGAGGACTACGCCTTTTTCGTCCACATGAAAAACAACGGTGGAAAGAACACCCAGAGCCATAATAACGATAGCCATGGGGAATTTCGGCGCCAGCTTTTTAAATGTGCGGATCAGCACCAGAGCACCAAGCCCCATGAAGAGGGAAAGCCAGCTGATATTTTTGGCAGCAGCGAAGATATGCTCTGCCAGTTCCAGGAGCTCTCCGGATCCTGCAGGACTTCCCATAAGTTTCGGGATCTGCATCAGGATGATGGTAACTGCGATACCGCTGATAAAACCGCCCATAACAGGTGTGGAGATAAAGTCCACGATCTTATCTGCGTGAAGCAGAAAGAAGATAAACAGCCACAGACCTGCAAAAAGTGCGATGGCAGGAACATAATCCATGGCAGCTTCTGACTCTGCAGCAATGCCAAGAGTAGACAGTGCACCACCTACAATGGCAGCAGGTGCCGCATCAACTCCGAAGATAAACTGTCTTGAAGTGGAAAATAGAGCAAACAAAAGGATCGGCAGAACAGAACCGTACAGTCCGTATACCGCCGGAATCCCGGAAATCTGGGCATATCCCATGGAGATAGGGATGGAAACAGCTGCTATGATGATGCCGGAGAAAATATCTTTGGGAAGGTATTCCTTCCGATATCCTCGCAGCGTGGAAAACAGGGAAAGCTTCATATAGTCACATCCTTTTCTGAAAAATATTTTCTATTATATACCAAAGAGAGCCTGCAGGAAAGAAGCAAAGCAAAGGTTCCGGGTGAAAAATCGTGGACAAAGAATAACTGCCATATTATAATAAATGCGAAATTGCAGTAACCGTAAGAGAATACAGGCTGCAAAGCTGAGAAATCATCAATCATCAGGAAAGGTTAAGATATAAATGAAAAAAGCGATCATAGCAATGAGCGGCGGTGTAGACAGCTCCGTGGCAGCTCTTTTGACAAAGGAATCCGGTGACGAGTGCATCGGCGCTACCATGAAACTTTACAACAACGAAGATATCGGTGTCCACAGGGAAAAGACCTGCTGTTCCCTGGACGATGTTGAGGATGCCAGAAGCGTAGCCTATCAGATGGATATGCCTTACTATGTGTTTAATTTTACCGCAGATTTCCATACAGAGGTTATGGACAGGTTTGTAGATGCCTACGAAAACGGCTGCACCCCTAATCCATGTATCGACTGTAACCGATATCTGAAATTTGATAAAATGTTTCACCGCATGCAGGAGATTGGCTACGATTATATTGTAACCGGACATTATGCAAGAGTGGAGTACGATGAGAAACGGGACCGCTACCTTCTGAAAAAAGCAGTGGACGATACAAAGGATCAGTCATACGTTCTCTATATGCTGACCCAGGAACAGCTGGCACATGTAAAGCTTCCGCTTGGAGGTCTCCGGAAGGACCAGGTTCGTGTCATTGCCGAAAAACATGGCTTTATCAATGCCAGAAAGCATGACAGTCAGGATATCTGCTTTGTACCGGACGGCGACTATGCGAAATTTATTGAGAAGTACACAGGCAAAAAAACACCGGAAGGTGATTTTGTAGATAAAGAGGGAAACTATATCGGACGCCATAAGGGAATCATCCATTACACGATCGGCCAGCGCCGCGGCCTTGGCATTCCGGCGGCCAGCCGTCTTTATGTCTGTGAGATCTCTCCGAAGACCAATACGGTAGTTCTCGGGGACAACGCAGATCTTTTCAGTAGTGAACTTGAGGCAGATAATGTAAATCTGATCTCTGTGGACAGCTTAGCTGAGCCGAAAAGAGTGACTGCCAAGATCCGTTACCGTCACAAAGAGCAGCCTGCCACTGCATGGCAGACACTGGATGGCATCCTTCATGTGAAATTTGATGAACCGCAGAGAGCCATCACAAAAGGCCAGGCTGTAGTGATGTATGACGGAGATGAGGTTGTAGGTGGTGGCGTTATAAATAAAATCTATAGCCAGTCATAAATAAAGGCGAGAACCTAAATAGATAAACCCCATTGACATACTAGGAAAAGGGTGATATGATTGCATCATCAAAAAACGGAGCACACAAAACAAGGTGAGCAACGTGATGATCAGGAGGAAATCATGAAGGTTTTACAGAAGTCAACAAGGGTGTTTATCGAAGAAAAGCGAATGTGTTGTTGTCGCTGATAAGCAGATGATCATAAGATAAGAAATTACTATTTTACCGAATATAAGAATAAAAGAAAAGAGGACAAACACATGAGCAAAATTACAAGAGATCAGAGAAAATTCAAATTTGAGACATTACAGCTTCACGTAGGACAGGAACAGCCGGATCCGGTTACAGATGCAAGAGCAGTACCAATCTACCAGACATCTTCCTATGTATTCCGCAACTGCGATCATGCAGCAGCACGTTTCGGACTTGCAGATGCCGGTAACATTTACGGACGTCTTACAAACCCGACAGAGGACGTATTTGAGAAGAGGATCGCAGCACTTGAGGGTGGTTCCGCAGCACTTGCAGTAGCATCCGGTGCAGCAGCTATCACATACACGATCGAGAATCTTGCACAGCAGGGAGATCACATTGTAGCAGCCAAAAATATTTACGGCGGTACAACAAACCTTCTGGAGCATACGCTTCCGGCATACGGAATCACAACAACATTTGTTGATGTATTCAATCTCGAGGAAGTGGAGAATGCGATCCAGGAGAACACAAAAGCTGTTTATATTGAGACTCTTGGAAACCCAAATTCTGATGTTGTAGATATTGAGGCTCTTGCAAAAATCGCTCACAAACATAAAATTCCGCTTGTTGTAGATAATACATTTGCAACACCATACCTCGTAAGACCGATTGAGTACGGCGCAGATATCGTTGTTCATTCCGCAACAAAATTCATCGGTGGCCACGGAACTACTATTGGTGGTGTGATCGTAGAGAGTGGTAAGTTCGACTGGGAGGCATCCGGCAAATTTGCATCTCTTACAGAGCCAAACCCAAGCTATCATGGCGTAAGCTTCACAAAAGCATGCGGACCGGCTGCATTTGTTACAAAGATCCGTGCGATCCTTCTTCGTGACACAGGAGCAACAATTTCTCCGGTGAGCTCCTTTATCTTCCTTCAGGGACTTGAGACACTGTCTCTCCGTGTAGAGCGTCATGTTGAGAACGCACTGAAGGTTGTACAGTATCTGAATGATCATCCGCAGGTAGAGAAGGTTCATCATCCGTCTGTATCCACAGATCCAAGCCAGCAGGAGCTTTATAAGAAATATTTCCCTAACGGCGGCGGTTCCATCTTTACATTCGAGATCAAGGGAGATGCACAGAAGGCAAAGGATTTCATTGATAACCTTGAGCTGTTCTCACTTCTTGCAAACGTTGCAGATGTGAAATCCCTTGTTATCCATCCGGCTACTACAACACACAGCCAGTGCACAGAGGAAGAGCTTCTTGATCAGGGAATCAAGCCAAATACGATCCGTCTTTCCATCGGAACTGAGAATATCGATGATATCATCCAGGATCTTGATGAGGCATTCAAGGCTGTCCAGTAAATAAGACAATTAAATAAGAAGAACACTTTCTGAAATCAATAGCACAGAAAAATCTGCTCCGGAACATATGAGAACATAGTCCCGGGGCAGATTTTTTGTGTGCTTATCTGGAAAATCCAAAAGTGGGAAGATCCGTGTCGATGGCACTGAGGATGCATGGATCATGTGCGATTTTTTTCAGGCGGATCCTGATGCTACGAGTTCTTCTAATGTTCCGAAGGTATATCCCATCTCTTCCCATTTTGTCAGCAGCTCATCCAGAATGGAAGCATTGGTGGAAGAGGTGCTATGCAACAGCACGATGGCACCCGGATGGATCCGTCCCAGAAGCTTTTCAAAAGCTTCTTCTTTCGAAGGCTGCTTATCCTGATACCAGTCCACATAAGCCAGACTCCAGAAAAAGGTGTGGTATCCCATCTCTTTTGCCATCTCTAAATTTTCCACGCTGTAAATGCCCTGGGGCGGGCGATAAAATTTTGTCATTTCTTTTCCGGTGGCTTCCTTATAAAGAACCTCCACATCCTCAAGCTGCTTCTGAAAGGCTTCCTTTGTGGAGATGCCGGACATATCCGGGTGTGTCATGGTGTGGTTGCCTATGGTATGGCCTGCATCTACGATCTCACGGATCAGTCCCGGTTTGTCACGGATCAGAGTCCCCACAACAAAAAATGTGGCATGTACCTGATGCTTATGTAAGGCATTCAGAATGGCAGGCATATTTCCATTGTCATAGCCTGCGTCAAAGGTAAGATAGATTTTTTTCTCATCGCTATCGGCTGCATACCAGGCATTGTATTTTTTTAATTCTTCCATAGAAGCATTTCCTGTGGGCCGTTTGCCTTCTTCCTGAAAACCGAGCCCCCAGTTTTCGTTTTGGAATGTCATAGAAGCAGAAGAGGTCTGGCTGTTTTTGGCAGAATTCGGATCGGATCGTGGGTTGGAAGTAAAATGAGAATAGATCTTTCCTACAAGACTGCCAAGAGCAAAAGCCATGACAAAGAAAAAAATAAGACGGTAGATGTGTTTTTGTTTCATGGGAACCTCAGAGAAAATGGAGTTATTAATATGTTTATGAACACGAAGAAGAAGATATGAAAGCAGAAGATCATGAGATCATGTCTGTGAGACAGAGGTCAAAATAAGCAAAAAATAAGAGTCATCAGCGATTGATTTCTTCTGCCGATGACTCTTTTAATTTTCATTATCCAATGGAATATACCTCTCATTTCTTAGATTTAAAACTTATACGGAATTAAAATTTACGTTCTCGGTGGTCCGTACCTCCTTGTTTTAATTATGATGGAAAATCTTTAAATCTTCTGGTGGACTGTACCTCTCTTTCTTAGATTATGGGAAGTAAGTTATGTTTTCGGTGGGTTCACGCTCCTTTTTGATTTAATTTTTTGTTTTCCGTTTGTTTTATTTGATGGTTAAACTATAACAGATAAAATAGAAAATGTCAATACTAAATTTAAAAAATAATAAAGATAAGCATAAAAAGAAAAATAATAAAAATAAAAGAACTGAAAAATCAGACAATATCAAGGCCGGATAAAAGGTATAGACCCAACCCTTTTCGGACAAGCTACCCTCATGAACATAAGAAGAAAATTACAAAGTGCAGGAGATCATAAACAGTATTATTATTTTCAAGGAGGGAAAAACTTATGCTACGTTATCTGCCTGTTCGAAAAGTTCATGCAAGACAGGTCCTTGATTCCAGGGGGAATCCTACAGTGGAAGCGGAAGTGACGGTAGGTGAAGGAATTGTGGGGATTAATGGATACACAGGAAGAGCCATGGTGCCGTCCGGAGCATCCACAGGTAAATTTGAGGCTGTGGAGCTGCGGGACGGAAACCGGGAGGAATATCTGGGACAGAGTGTGAAAAAAGCAGTGGAAAATATCAATACACGTCTGGCAGATGCCATTATCGGAGAGAATGCCCTGAACCAGGCATGGATCGATCATCTTTTGATCGAAACCGACGGAACGGAGAACAAAAGCAGTGCAGGAGCCAATGCCACGCTGGCAGTATCTCTGGCAGCAGCCCGTGCAGCAGCCGGGGCCCTTCGGCTTCCTCTTTATCAGTATCTGGGCGGCTGTCATACCCTGCAGCTCCCTGTGCCGATGATGAATATTTTAAACGGGGGTGCTTGTGTTATTATAATGACACAAGGCAGAACCCCTTATAATACAAGGGCTCTAGCGATTTAGTCCTAAATAAATTTCGTAACCAATCAACGAATTTATGAAGGAAAGGCCTCTCTTTTATAAATAACACAGTACAGAAGTAATAGAATTTCAGAACTCTGCTGAGATGTATTTACTATACCACGAAAGCGGTGATAATTGAATAAAAATATGTTTTGGACTGAATTAGCTCGCATGAGATTTATATCTCAGCTGTCTGATTCAGTCTTTTTATTTGACAAGAAAGAAGGGAAAGATTATGGCAAAAGTAATTTCTATTGTAAACCAAAAAGGGGGAACGGGAAAATCAGCATGTACAGCTAATTTAGCAGTAGGATTAGCACAAAAGAATATGAAAGTGTTAATCGTTGATGCCGATCCACAGTCTGATGTATCCGCAGGATTTGGATATCGTGATTGTGATGAAAGTAATGAAACACTTACAGCTCTTATGGATGCAGTAATGAAAGATGAATATATTCCTTCAGACTGTTATATCAGGCATCAGGCAGAAGGAATAGACATTATCTGTTCTAACATTGGACTGGCAGGTACAGAAGTACAGTTGGTAAATGCAATGAGCAGGGAATATGTATTGAAACAGATATTATATGGTATTAAGGATCAATATGATGCAGTCATCATTGATTGTATGCCATCATTGGGAATGATTACGATCAATGCACTGGCTGCATCAGATGAAGTCCTCATTCCGGTTGAAGCGTCCTACCTGCCAATCAAAGGATTGCAGCAGTTATTAAAAACAATCGGTAAGGTTCGTAAGCAGATCAATCCGAAGTTGCAAGTCGGTGGAATTCTGTTTACGATGGTCGATGCTCATACGAATGATGCCAGGAATAATATGGAACTTCTCAGAAATGTATATGGAAGTCAAATTCATATTTTCGATAATTATATTCCATTTTCTGTAAGAATGAAGGAAGCAGTCAGAGAAGGACGGAGTATTTTCTCTTATGATCCGAAAGGCAAAGCTACAGAAGCTTATCGGAGAGTGACGGAGGAGGTGCTAGAAGATGCCATCTAAAAAAAGAGCAACGCCCGTTTCCTTACAGCCGATTGATGATGAATCTGGAAAAAATGAAACAGAAGAAGAGAATAATTACTAAAAGCAGGGTGAAAAAGAGTCTGCTTGCAGCAACGACATTTCTTTGCCTGACAACACCTTTGCTTCAGACACAGACTGCTTATGCAGCTGAGAATACAACACCTGCTTTTTGTGGCTTCAAAAGTTGCCAGATACAGGGCTTTCAGGAGTGCTGTATCACTTGGAAATACGCTTCTCTGACGGTTGAGCTTACGGTAGGTAGAATTCAGACTTTCAATTGCATTGGTCGTGTAAATAACCTTTCCGACATCCGGTGAAAACTTGAAAATCGGCGTTATTGCATCCCAGTTATCATACCAGCGTTTCATAGAATTCGGGTATTTTGCGGTCCATTTTTCAGTAACACGATCTAGTACTTTTTAAGATAAAGTAGAAATAGTGCAATTTTCACAGGATATTATACAAGAATTACATAGAAATATATCGTATTATTGATATAGTATTCTTGAATTGTATGTGAGGAGAAAACTATGGCAGCTGAAAGAAAAACATTAACACAGTTATCTGTGCCAATATGCTTAGAAACTTTATTTTATATGCTTTCAGGTATGGTCGATACGCTTATGCTATCATCTGTAAGCGACCAGGCTGTAGGAGCAGTGGGAACAGCGAATACATATATAGGTGTTTTTATTATCATGTTCGGCGTAATATCGTCGGGTATGATAGCTGTTATGTCACAAAATATCGGAGCCGGAAGACCGGGGATAGCGTATCAGGCAAGACAACTTGGACTTATATTCAACGCATTGATAGGTATCGTAATGTCTGTCATCCTTGCTACTTTTTCTGGTGGGATACTTCGAATCGTAAGTATTGCTCCGGCTTTGCTTGAGCCGGCTGAAATATATCTTAGAATTGTTGGCGGCGCATGTTTTTTAAATGCATTGATTCCTATTTTCTCCAGTTATTTGAGAGTGTTTGGATATACAAAACATTCTTTGATAGGAACTGTTGTTGGAAATGTTCTCAATATAATACTTAATTCAGTATTCTTATTTGTATTCAACTGGGGTGTAATGGGAGTTGCTGTTGCCACGGTTATTTCAAGAGTTGTAAATCTTATTATTGTAGCAGGTATGGGGGCTGTGCTTATAAAAGCAAAACAGAGTTCTGAGCGAATTGCATCAAGAAAGATATTTGCGCAGATTGTTAAGATTGGTTTTCCTTCTGCGCTTGAAACAGCACTTTACAACATCGCAATGACCTTTATTGTGCGTTTTATGAATCAGATGGATGTGGATGGAATGAATGTTACAGCACGCTCATATGCTGTACAGATTGCAAATTTCTCATATTGTGTGGGAGCTGCCCTTGCTCAGGCAAATGCAATTATGACCGGTTGGAGAATTGGAGCAAAAGAGTTTGAGGAATGTAACAGGGGAACGAGAAAAGCTGCGATATACGGTATCATCACAGCGACCTGTTTTTCCGTGACATTTGCATTGGCAGGACATTTTATCGTGCATATATTTACTGATGATACACAGATGATAAATCTTGTGGTAAAGTTGTTAATAGTAGATGTCTTTCTTGAATTTGGAAGGGTAACAAACCTTGTATATGGTCAGGCATTAAAAACGAGTGGAGACGCACTTTTCCCGGTTATACTAGGTGCAATATTTATGTATTTGTTTGCAGTTGGCGGAACTTATTTTCTCGGAATACACATGGGACTTCTGGCTGTAGGATCATATATTGCTATGGCAGGTGACGAATGTGCGAGAGCTGTGGGAATGGTACTTAGATGGAAGAGTGGAAAATGGAAAAGTAAAGGTCTTATAGAAGTATAGGAGAGATTATGTACTTTGAATTAAAGGAAAATAAACCGCATGGTACAAAGGATGATCCGTTTAGTACATATCATATAAAAAATGAGGGACGATCATTTCAGATACCGGTACATTGGCATGATGAACTGGAAATTATATATGTAAAAAGTGGGTTTTTGACTGTAAGTATATCAGGAGAAAATTATATTGGAACCCCCGGGGATGCTTTTGTAGTGTCGCCGGACAATCTGCATTTCATGGGTTCACAGGCTGGAGAAGTGGATTATTTTACTTTCCTTTTTCCACTTGAATATATCTCTTTTGGCACAGATGACATGTTAGATGATAAATTGCTTACTCCATTAAAAAATGGTCATTTGATGATAAGACCAAGGATTAAGGATGCAGCAAAAGAGTTGTGTGAGCAGTTGGCCGAAATATATATGGCAAAAAATGATGAAAAGAAGTTGGAAATAGCTGTTCAGATAAAGACAAAAATAATTCTTTTACAATTTATTCTTCACATGTGGGAGAATGGATTTATAATCGAAAATGATAAAAGTGGAAGAAATACTGTAGAAAAAGAGATGATTTCATACATACAGCAGAGTTTTACAGGGGAGATATCATTAAAGGAATTTGGGGAACAGTTCCATCTTTCTGAAAAATATGTATCGCAATATTTTAAAGAACATTTTCATATTACGCTTTCAAAATATGTTACATATTTGCGGTTGGAGCATGCAAAACAGTTGTTACAAAATTCGGACATTCCAGTTACAGAGGTTGCAATGCTCAGTGGCTATCAGAATATAAGTTATTTTATCAGAAGCTTCAAAAAAACATACGGAGTGTCTCCGTTAAAATATAGAAAAAATGAGCCGAGTACATGGATTTAGCGGAGTGTGAAAGAAACATAAACGATGTTACAAACAAAAGGTTAGGGAACACCTGAAAGGGAGTTTCCTAACCTTTTGTTGTATAGAGCTGTTATCAGTCTGCTCAATCAATAAATAATCAGGCAATTTTATGCTATAGGAACATTTCCTGTGGATTTCATTTCAATCAGCTGTGTATGCAATAAAAATGTACTGATTGAAACGCCATTAAGAAGACTGGATAACGCAAAGAATCCACTTTTTCCCAGTTCAATACGATCTTGTCTGATTGTAGTCAGTGGAGGTGATGTATAAGCAGCGATTGGCAGATCATCAAATCCGATAATGCTGACATCATCAGGAACCTGATATCCGAGCTGTTGGCATTGGATAAGAGCTGCATTCGCAAGGGTATCCTGGCTGCAGATGATAGCTGTTGCTCCATTTTCCAGAAAACGAGGTAAATGTTTCTCCATACATTCTGACAGATAATAAGAGCAGCCGGTGGTGGCAGGGGAAGTCTTCAGTCCATGTTGGTGCATGGCACGGAGAAAGGCGGCATGTCGTATCTGGAGAATCTGAGATCCAAGGGAACCGCTGAGATAGGCGATATTCCGGTGTCCGAGTCTGGTAAGATAAGAGACAGCAATTTCCATTCCCTCATCATTATCGATACCTACATAAGCGGTGGCCGGATTTCCAATAATATAGTTATCGAAAAGTACGGCAGGTGTATGGCTGGTTTTAAAGTCACGGATCCATGGATCATTCAGAGAAAAGCCAAGTGCAAATGCGCCCACATAATCATGTTCCAGCATAAAAACATCATAATGTTGGTTGCGTTGCATCTGAACATCAACAGGTACAATTTCAACATCAAAACCGGCCGGTTCAGCCATCTGGCGAAAACCGATCAGAATGTCATAGGCAAAATGATGGGGTTCTTCATACAGGATATTCTCTTTTTCTATTATAATGCAGATTTTCTTTACAGGCTTTTTATAACGCCGCAGTTTAGTATAACCAAGTGCTACAGCAGTTTCTAAAACCTGTTTCCGTAAAGTTTCGCTGATATCAGGTGCATCGTTGAGAGCTTTGGATACAGTACTCTTAGAAATCCCCATTTTATCAGCAATATCTTGGATTGTAGTCATAATTTGCAAACCTTTCATAGAGTAGAAAATAATTCTTCTTTTATTATATACAATAGCATGATAAAAATCAATGAACTATAGGAAAAATAAATGTTTAGTTAAGTTTCGTAAAAGAAAAAAACAAAGAATAATGCACAAAAATAAATACAATAAATTATGAAAAACTAATGAAAAAATAACGATTGAATGGAAAATGATTGACGAAAAAACAAAAAAGACGTATATTTGGTTTAACGAAACAATACGAAATAAAAGGGATGAAAGGAAGAGATATGACGAAAAGAGGACTGGCAGCATTTCTAACAGGAATTCTCTTCTTGTTCATGCAGAGATACTATGTAGATGGCGTATCAGGTGCAGTGAAAGGATAAGGAAGACGATGAAAGATAAAATAGAATTAAAAAAATATTACTCTACAAAAGAATTTCTTGAAAATTATATTTATGAGGGAAATAATCTTGGCGTAGAATGTACAGACGAAGGAACGACATTCCGTCTGTGGTCACCACAGGCGGAATGCGTTAGTTTAAACCTGTATCAGACAGGGGATGGAGGAAATGCATACGAGCAGATTCCGATGAAAAAAGAAGAAAAAGGTGTGTGGAGTTGGGAGAGCAAAGAAGAACTTCACGGCGTTTATTATGATTATCTGATTACCCGCGATGACGAAGAAGTCCGATCAGCAGACCCATATGCAAAGGCATGCGGAGTTAATGGATTGCGCAGCATGGCAGTGAATCTGAAAAAGACCAATCCAAAAGGCTGGGAAAAAGATCAGGCACCAGAAGAAGGACCGGAGCGAATTGTCTATGAACTTCATGTAAAAGAATTTTCATGGGATAAAGCAGGTGGGTTTCCGGAGGAATATCGCGGAAAATATAAAGCATTTACATGCAGACATACGACTTTGAACGAGGACGGAATTCATCCGACCGGGTTGGATTATTTAAAGGAACTCGGGGTGACACACATCCAGATTATGCCGATGTACGATTATGGTTCTGTAAATGAAGCGGGGGAGGATACGGAATTCAATTGGGGATATGACCCGGTTAATTACAATGTGCCGGAGGGCTCCTATGCGACAGATGCCAGACATGGAGAGGTGAGAATCAGAGAAATGAAAGAGATGATTCAGGCAATTCATGAAGCTGGTTTTGGTGTGATTATGGATGTGGTTTACAATCATACTTATTCATTGGATTCCTGGTTTCAGAGAACTGTACCTTGGTATTTTTACCGGGTATTTCCAGATGGAACAGTATCTGACGGCTCTGCCTGTGGAAATGATGTGGCAAGTGAAAGAGAGATGTGTGCAAAATACATTCTAAAGTCAGTGCTTTACTGGACAGAGGAATATCATATTGACGGATTCCGCTTTGACCTGATGGGACTTCTGGATGTAGATCTGATGAATCGGATTCGAAGTGAACTGGATCAGAGATACGGAAAAGGAAAGAAGATTATTTACGGAGAACCATGGGCGGCGGATAAGACAGCTGTAGAAGGCAATAAAAAACTGGCAGCAAAAGAAAATATCGGACTTTTGGATGAAAATATCGGGGCTTTTTGTGACAGCACCCGAGACGGAATCAAAGGTTCTGCACTACGTGCAAAGGAAGCAGGGTTTATAAACGGCGCAGAAGGAAAAGAAGATGAAATGCTTGCAAGTGTGACAGCATGGTGCGCAAATCCTTATCAGGCAGAAGGTTTTGAAAATGTGAAAGCACCTTCGCAGATTGTTACCTATGTATCGGCACACGACAATCATACATTATGGGATAAATTAAAAGAGACAGTTGTAGAGGAAAATGAATGTATGAGGCTGAATAAAATGGCAGCGGCAGTTTATATGACCTGCCAGGGAACATTATTTTTCTTATCAGGAGAAGAATTTGCCCGTACAAAAGATGGACAGGATAATACCTTTAAGGCTCCGATTTCTCTAAATCGTCTCGACTGGGAAAAAACATGGAAAAACAGGGAACTGGTTCATTATTATCAGGGATTGATTGCACTTCGAAAACAGCTCTCTGGACTTTGTGACAAATCAAAAGACAGTTATAAACAAATTACGGATATGTGGAAAGAAAAAGACGTAGTAGGTTTTACTGTGCTCAATGATGAAGCATCAAGATGGAGTCAGGTGAAGATAATTTACAATGCAAAAAAAAGTGGTTATAAAGTGAAACATTTGGATGACGGCTGGGAAATCTTAAGCGATGCAGATGACAGCTGGTGCTGGAAAAAAGGAATCTGTGCAGACAGACAGATAGAAGCTGCACCGCAGAGCGTGTTGATACTTGGACGTAAATAATGATTAAGGGGGAGTAGTAAATGAAGTGGATTTATGGCAGACAGGATTGGAAAACATTAGAGAGAGGACTTGAAAATTGCTATCTTTTAACCAATGGACTGGGAGGTTTTTCTTCGCTTACGATGACCGGAGCTGTGGCAAGAAATGACCATTCGGTATTCATGTCATGTACGAAAGCTCCAAATCATAGGATAAATATGATTCATCGGATGAAGGAAGAATTGGATATCGGAGAATCAAAATATGTTCTTTCAACCCAGGAATTTGCGGATGGAACAAAAGAAGAAGGATACCGTTATCTTACAGAATTTTCTTTTGAAATTCTTCCTTCGTGGCGTTATCTGATAAACGGAGTGGAGATAGAAAAAGAGATTGTGATGGCACAGGGCAGCAATCAGATTGCAGTGAATTATCATTTGAAAAACCGTGGTCAGAAAGAGGCCGCTCTCTGTGTAACTCCGTTTTTTCAATTTGAACCCAAAGGGGAAGATTTGAAAGAAGGTAAGATATTTTCAAGACAAGAGCGAAAGATTACCGATGGAAAGTATGCTCTTTTCTTTGAAACAAATGGAGAAGTAGAAGGATTCACAGAAAAGAAAGAGACGTATTTTTATAGCTATGATGAATGTGATGGAAGACGAGAAAATGGAACAGCAGGCGCAGTTTATCAGATTAAAAAACGAGTAAATTCAGGGGAAGAGACAGATTTAACAGTGATTTATTCGATGGAAAGTCTGATAGGTATAGACGCAAAAAAAATATTTGATAAAATAAAAGAAGAGCAGATCCATTATCAAGAGAAGCTTATAAAGACTTCAGGTTTGAAAAATAAACTGGCACAGACACTGGTTTGTAGTGCAGACAAGTTCCTTTCAAAAAGAGAGTCTACGGATGGATTGACCATCCTTGCCGGCTTTCCATTTTTCGAAGACTGGGGAAGAGATACAATGATTGCACTTCCGGGAATCTGCATCTCCACAGGAAGAGTTGAAAGTGCAAAATCAATCTTGCGGACATTTGCATTTTATGAAAAAGATGGATTGATGCCAAATCTGTTCCCGGAGGGGGAGAATGAGCCTCTTTATAATACTGTAGATGCGGCACTATTATTTATCAACTGCGTGTGGTTATATTACTGTCTCTTATACACATCTCCGAGCCCACGAGACTACGCTGCATCTCG
>ENA-OWXD01000213-OWXD01000213.1-human-gut-metagenome-genome-assembly--contig:-NODE-213-length-20533-cov-17.1729_pt1 | contig 20533 bp, 9 predicted proteins | sample MGYA00249244_ERZ652055 | MGnify/ENA primary metagenome ERZ652055 (study PRJEB26925, sample SAMN05827059) | human gut metagenome | biome: ENVO:2100002; feature: ENVO:00000062; material: ENVO:00002003...
GGTGTTAGTGAGGGCATTGCCCTCACTAACACCGATGCTACCACCACTAATAAGCAGTTCATTATAAATAAGTTATAGCAAAAATGAGGGCATGAGGGCATTTTCGCGTCCAACTTTCTATTATTTTTTGCCATGTTCCAATAAATTTCTTCAGATGAACCCATTTTTGCCTGTTACTGATTATTTCTAATAAGGTATCTCATAAATTATACTTTATCCACATCAACCATCGACATAAATTAAGAAACAAAAGATCATAAAATCCTTTTAGGAGAGAACAAAAGATGAAAAGTTTCTGTATTCCCCTCTGTGACATACCTACTTAAAAACAAAACATTATTCCAAAAGAATTCGCTGAAAATACAGGAAATAAAAAGGAAATCAGTAACTTTGTATGTTATCATTTAAAAACAAAAAAGTATGGGCAATAAGATTTATCCTATCGGTATACAGAATTTTGAAAGTCTCCGCCTGGATGGCTATTTCTATATTGATAAAACAGCATTGATTTATCAATATAGAAATCCGGACGCTATTATTTCCTGAGCCGCCCACGCCGCTTCGGAAAAAGCCTGCTTATCTCCACTCTGGAAGCTTATTTCCAAGGGAAAAAGGAACTTTTTCAAGGACTGGCTATGGAAAAACTGGAAAAGGACTGGACAAAATATCCCATACTGCACATTGACCTGAATACACAGAAATATGATAGTCCGCAAAGTTTGGAAAGCAAACTGAACCGTACATTGGTAACCTGGGAAAAGCTATATGGAAGCGAGCCTGCCGAAGATTCCTTGTCCATGCGTTTTGAAGGCACCATTCAGCGCGCTTATGAACAAACAGGCCAACGTGTAGTGATTCTGGTAGACGAATATGACAAGCCCATGTTGCAAGCCATCGGCAATAAAGAATTGCAAAATAGTTTTCGCGAAACACTTAAAGCATTCTACGGAGCATTGAAAAGCAAGGATGGCTGCATCAAATTCGCCATGCTGACAGGAGTAACTAAGTTTGGAAAAGTAAGTGTATTCAGTGATCTGAATAACCTGGATGATATTTCGATGTGGAATGAATATATAGAATTATGTGGCATCAGCGAAAAAGAAATTCATAAGAATTTGGAAACCGAACTTCATGAATTTGCAGATGTACAGAAGATGACCTATGACAGCTTCTGCGAAAAACTAAGACAATATTATGATGGCTATCACTTCACCCACAACTCCATCGGCATGTATAATCCGTTCAGTCTGCTCAATGCTTTCAAGCGCAAGGAATTTGGCAGTTACTGGTTCGAGACGGGGACTCCTACTTACTTGGTGGAACTGCTAAAAAGACATCATTACAATCTGGAACGGATGGCACACGAAGAGACCAATGCCCAAGTGTTGAACAGCATTGATTCGGAGTCAACCAGTCCCATTCCTGTTATCTATCAAAGTGGATATCTTACTATAAAAGGATATGATGAAGAGTTCGGTATCTATCATTTGGGCTTTCCAAACAAAGAAGTGGAAGAAGGGTTCATACAGTTTCTTGTACCTTATTATACCAGCATGAACAACGTTGAATCTCCATTTGAGATACAAAAGTTTGTCCGTGAAATACGTTCCGGCGACTACAATTCTTTCTTCCAACCCCTGCAAAGCTTCTTTGCAGACACTACATACGAGATTATCCGTGAACAGGAACTGCATTACGAGAATGTACTTTTCATCATCTTTAAGCTGGTAGGTTTCTATGTCAAAGTGGAGTATCACACCAGCAGGGGCCGCATAGACCTCGTTTTGCAGACAGACAAGTTTATCTATATAATGGAGTTTAAACTGAACGGAACAGCGGAAGAAGCCTTACAGCAGATTAACGACAAGCATTACGCACTTCCTTTTGAAACAGACGGACGAAGACTGTTTAAAATAGGAGTGAACTTCAGTGCTGAAACACGGAATATTGAAAAATGGATTGTTGAATAATGATTCTGTCATTTCTATTATTTTGAATATCAGTGAAGAATCTGTAAACAATAAAAGAGTTGTTGTAAACAGATTCTTCACTCATGTTCAGGATGATAAGCTATACAATGATATCATCAAACAGATACGAAAATATCCTATCTCATATCATCCACCGGAATCACTTCCTGCATATAAATGGCATCCAGACTCCAAAGGGCGGCATCATTGGTACTGATACTTGTACATTCATCCAAAGGAGCGGGAACTTCCGGCGGAAGAACTGTTTCTATACGGAAAGGTGGAGCCGGAGTATGTTCCAAGCGGGAAAACAAATCTGTCCAAGCCTCTTCCGCCATTTTTGCATTACGGGTATGATAGGCTGCATATCCCAACAAACGGGATATACGGAAACGATTTTTCCTTAACTCCCATGCTTTCTGCTTATAACGGGCGGCAAGATCAAGCCATGCCTCATTCCATTCGGGATAATCAACCATACGGATCATTTCATTCATGACTTCAAAACCTCCCATGATGGTCATCAAATGATTTGTACTTTCTAACTTGGGATCACATTCGCTGGTAATAATCCCTGTAGCCGGATCATAACCTAAAGCCAACGGACCTGTAAAGATACGGTTGGGCAGTGCCACAATACTTTTCATCCCGGCTATAATTTTGTCACGGTAAACCGTATTGCCGGTACGTTCCCATTCAGTCATCCAGTTTCCGGCGTATGCCAACCAGTCGGGACCGATGCGGAGACGTGCAGGTGCCGTACAAGGATACTGACTGCGAGGTTGCGCCAGACGCATGGGGTCCAGCGTGTACAGTTTCTGATCGGCATCTTTTACTTCGGTCATTAAATCACCGCATCGGTCGTCCGTAGTAAGATAATAGTAGAAACGATTCCAGGCAGCCTGACTGATCCGTGCTTCTTTGGCTCCACATCCCCAATGACTGACGTTGTGCCGGCTACCCAATCCTGCATTCGGGCCGATATGATACACATCCACTTCCGCCGTATGACGGGTCATGGCTTCTGCCATGCGCCAGATATCAGCACGTCCGGTACGCAGGAAATTATACCATAGCCACATATTAGAAGCCAGTTCCGTGTTATCCCAAGCAAAACCTCCGATGTCATAACGCCAGGTATGGCGGACAGGATCGTATGCATGCATCACATCCCCATAATTCCAGAAACCATACCATTTGTTTTGTTCTATCACTTTTTGATAGAAGCTGATATAAGCATCCAGCCTGTCTTCCACCCGGGCACGGAAAGGAGTACTACGATCGGGAAGGCTCCAAACCCCAAATGCCTGCTTGGCATGCAAATAGTCAGGTACAGGCATCAGCACTCCCGGTCCGGCAAGTTGTTTAGCTTGTTCTGCAAAAGCTTTCTTTCCGCTATAACCACCCTGAGGTATCAAGGTAAGAGTCGTTGTACGGGCAATCCCGTAAGGGGTGCTCATTCCTTCTTGCACATCTTCGTAACTGGCATTCAAGTCATGGGCAACATTATCATAATGGCGCAAGTCCATCGGCTCAGCATCCGGACTCCATATCCATGCGGTAAGAGCAGCCACCGGAGTTTTTGCATCCGAGATTTCAATAGAAGACGGATAAGACTGCCAGAAATCATGCAACTCAAGCCCCATGCCTCCGGTTATATCTCCGGCAAAGGCATAACCCTCACTACGTGTACCGGAAAAAGTACCTATCCAAGGATTATTGTCATTGGCACGTTTACGGATTGAAAATGCATCCGCTGTCAGTTGGGACAGACGATAACTGTCCCAAGAAGCCCAATGATCAAGCAAAGCACGGTTCTTTTCGTCAAAAGCTTCATAAGGAGGAATGCGTTTTCCTTCCATCTGCTGTTGCTGTAACGAAGATTCTCCATTTCCGGTTTTACCCAATGTAAGTATGCGTCGTCCCACCAAAGGCTGAACGGGCTCGCTCCAGACTCCACCATCGGCACAAGAGAAAGCTACATGGCGATTGTATAAAGCCTCACGCATAGGAACATCCAAACGAACTCCCAAGGCGCGAATGAAATCTTTGTTCTGATCTCCGTCATATACAAAGCTATGCACCATTTTCACTTGCTCACTGCCACCATAAAAATAAAGCCGTACCACAAAGGGCAACCACTCACGACCATTCGGACTTTTGTGTACCCCTTCCAATTTAACAAGCGCACGCACAGAACCGGCACGCTCTACAGTTACAGATTTCAGTTCTCCTATATAATTAGTGAAAGAAACTTGAGAAGTACTTTCAAGTACCGGTTCACTTTGCGTATGGCAGATAAGCCTAGCCTTTTCTCCTACTTTCACACCTTTATATAACAGACTATCTATCAAAAATTCGCCTTGACGAGGTATATATGCTGAAATGACTCCGGTAGAGATATGAATACCCTGTGATGTTTCTGCCACAGAAACGGACTTCTTTTTATCTGTATCCGGCAGTTTGGATTTCGCTTTAGATTTCTTTACCGCCTTTTCCAGAGTCAGTTTTTCTGTTCCGGCAGGAATAACTCCTGCTATTCCTCCCCACTTTACAGAACCATCCGTCCAATAAGCCAAAGTCCAGGTATCAATAGGAATATCCTCACCACTCTCTGCAGATAGCCGTAACTTGTTTTCCGGAAAAACTTCCCCTTTATCAAAAGGCACTCCGAAACTTACGGCCTTATCCTGCCGGGGAGTCTCACCAATCCATTGCAAAGGAACAGCAGCCGCCTCTTGCGATGAGCATTCATAACTGAAATTTGTAATACGAGTACGCGACAAGGTGGTACGAAAACCAAACCAGCCTTCCCGTAACGGTTCAGCATCCCTGAAGTCCACCAAGCGCTCACCGTCTATGTAATAACTAACCCTATTGTTCTCGTTGGTAATCTTGATGTGATACCAATGATTCGGTTTCAGCAAATGTCCGGCATCCGTATATTCCTTTAGAATAGCAGGACGGGCTTTAGGATTTGTAATACCCGACTCATCCCCATCATAACGACGGAAACGTGTAGTAGAGTTATGATTGCCACCATATCCCAAATAGTAAAGCTGTAAAGAATAACAATTCAGGAATATACCGCTACGCCATTTTTCTCGCTTCCATAAATTATCGGGATATTGAGGGTCTGATGCCATCCAGAAGCAGTTCAAATCACTCAGACGATCTCCATCCGACTCCACCACCACACATGCATCATATTCAATGGTCACTTTTCCACTCATTTTCTCTTTTCTCCAAAGAGTCAATCCCTTGGGAGATACTATCTCAGCGGTATCTCCCTGAAACGTCACTTTATAATCAGGCGATTCCGATTCAACCTTCCAGTATTTAGTAAACTGACGGGAATTTAAACCGGAAACCCTATTATCCTGTGCCTTTGACGTAAAGACAACTAATAGAAATAAAAACAGAAACAGATTTTTCATACGATGTTGTTTTGTTTTCATTTACTTTAAAAAGTCTTTTAACGGACAGTCCGTAGCTTTCAGCCCGTCAGCAATACTCCGGGCATTCATACGGGCACCTTTCAAAGAGGTATGGGTATGGTCATGATTGAAATACGTTCCTACTACACGCAAACCTTGATTGTATCCCATATCCTGGAGCTTGTCTCCTGATATTTTATTCAAATCTATAAAATAAGCCCCGGCCGCTTCTGCCGCTTCACGCGTCCATTTACCAAAAGAACTGGTATTGCGCTCTATCTCACCATTATCAAACTTATTGCGGGGTGTATGACTCAGGACAATAGGAACAGCTCCCTTTTCTTTTACATCCATAATAAACTTACGCAAATACCAGCCGAAAGAATAAACCACTTGATAGCTGCCGGTTTTCTCCATTTTGAAGACCTTGCTTTCATTTCCTGAACCGGGTAATTCCGCACGCGCTTTCCCTGTGTTTATGTCACCTGCATCATTATGTCCGAATTGTATCAAAACAAAATCTCCCGGCTGAAGTGCATGATAGATTTTATCCCAACGCCCTTCATCTAAATAAGTACGCGCACTGCGGCCCGCTTTCGCATGATTCTCTACAGAGATCCTTTCCGTGTCAAACAGTTCGTGAATCACACTTCCCCATCCCCACATACCCTTTTCATCTTTATCGGCATTTTTCACAGTACTGTCTCCCACCGTAAACAATACAGGATTCCCCTTTTTACGGGTAGCCCCCGTAACCGTATCTTTTTCTACCGGTTTCAAATAACGCGCCAGTTCCAACCCTTTATAATTACGGATTCCTTCGGCTGCTGATTCTGCATTGACACGTGCGCCAAAAGCACTGGTGTGAATGCGGTCCAGATAGAACATATACTTTACTTTTTCTTTGCCGAATTTCTCAAATTTGCGCGCCGAGATATCATTCAGATCTATAAAAGGAACTCTCGCTTTTTTAGCTACCTGCTTCGCCCATAATCCAAATGTCTGATTTACCCGGGTAATAATAGTGCTGTCTGCATCTTCCCAAGCGTTGCGAGGAGTCAGGGACATCAAAATAGGATGAGCGCCTTTTTTCTTCACATCATGAATAAAACGACGCATATATTCCCCATACGTATATACGGTCTCTTTTGCTCCTGTCTCTTTAATAGTCACATTCAGACTGTCTTTGCCAATTCCCGGAATAGAGGCACGGGCACGGCCACTATCGTACGGACCATTGTCATTATGTCCCAATTCTATGATAACCCAGTCACCTTTACGAACTCCTTTCAAGACATCAGGCCATAACCGGTTATAAAAAGTACGGCTGCTGGTTCCTCCCAATGCATGATTTTCAACGGTTATCTTATTTTCATCAAAATACTCGTGTTCAAAATATCCCCATCCCCATTGACCGTTATTTCCATTGCCCAACGTACCGGTACGCATCGTTGAATTTCCAACAAGGAACAACACCGGATTATCCCCTTTCCGGCTGGAACCTGAAACAGGACGGGCGGAACGCGCCACATTCAAACTATCAAGTGTATTATCAACGACTTGATTCACATCCTTCATCGGAGCAGCTATTTTATTTTGAGCATGTGCTCCCAATCCTACTCCGGCAGCTAACAAAAAGCATAAACAAAGTTTGTTTCCTTTCATGACATTTATAGTGTTTTTCTTTTATTGCATTTCAAATTTCTCACAAAAATAAGATGAACGAACAAACCGGAGAATAGAAATTCATTCATTTTCCTGTTTATTCGTTCAACCAATAGTACATATATCCTAATCAGAGTAGCGACAAGGCTAGAAACTAGGGTGCGGCGGTTGGTTATACGCTACATTCTGCCAAGCTATCGCCAACCTGTACTGACGGTCATTCATCCATGTGGCACGTCTGTCCACAGCCGGTATGGTAGTAGAATAAATACGTAATTCCGTCTGGTCTTCGGAAGGCCAAATGACCTCTTCCCGCCAATCTCCTAAAATATCACCCGACAAACACGGATTACCTTTTGTTCCATTATTGGAAACAACTCCCTCGGCTTTCAATAATAAATCCGTACTTTCCGCATTCCAATTCCATTTACTGATGGAAACATGATCCAGTAATTCCGCTAAAGGATCAGCGTCCCAATAAATGGTAAAATTGCAGGAATCAGGCTTTCTATTACAGATTATTTCTCCGGTGTCCCCTCTTCTCAAACCTCCTATATTGCACCAACACTCTGCTCCATCATAACGCGGATCGATATCGGCAGCTACTCCACGGCCGGCATCTTGTCCCAAGCCATCCTGCCAGATAATTTCTCCGGTCGCTCCATCAAACATAGCTACGGCAGGAGTACGCTTTACAATTTCATTATCGCCTTCATTTTCATGCACGCCAAAAACCTGCATACCTTGACGGGAAGGAATAAAACGTCCGGCATGCAAGGCATCCCCGTGACGCAAGCCCGTAGTAAACAGTCCTTTACCGTCATGGTCTACAGTCATAGCCCCCACACAGATTTCGTCACAACCATCACCATCAAAATCCGCTACGGTCACACTATGATTTCCCATACCCGAATAGGTCTCCCAACCCGGTGCCGCGCTATCAAAAGTCCATGTATGTTTCAATGCCCCGTTTGTAAAAGTCCATGCAGCTACCACCGTCCGTCCGTACCATCCTCTTACCATGACAGGTGAAGGCGTTTTTCCATCCAGAAAAGCTACTCCGGCTGTAAAACGGTCTGAACGACCACCAGTATTGTCATTACCACAATTGCCACCTACACCTCCCCAACCATCCAAAGGATAACGGGTTGGAATATATTCTTTCGAATCCAGTTCTTTTCCGGTACGTCCTTCAAAAACCGTGAGATATTCCGGACCATTTACTATCTTACCATACGTAGGACTCTTTTTATCCCATGTCCTCCAGTCGACTTGGGCATCTCCTATCCGATGTCCCAGTCCATCGACAGTACCATCTCCCGTTTTACAACAAATTTCCGCACATCCATCTCCATCAAAATCAAAGACCAGAAAATTAGTCGTGGCTGCTCCGGAACGTACATTCGGCCCCAAATCAATACGCCACAACCTGGTTCCATCCATTTTATATGCATCCAAATAGGTATTACCGGTAAAGCCCCGCTGTGGCGGTCGCTTTGAATTAGAAGGAGACCATTTTAAAATAATCTCATACTCTCCATCACCATCCAGATCGCCCACGCTACAATCATTAGCTGTATAAGTAAATGGCTCACCTGCTATTTCTCCGTCTTCCGGTTTACAAATAGGAATACTTAAATAAGGATTCCGTTCCTCTCCCTTCAGACGAGTCCAGGTAGCAACTTCCCCGGTAGTTGCTTTTAAAGTCCAACGATTATCCACCGTGTAATCAACCGTGCGATCTAAAAAATCGGAAGTCCGATCTATTGGTTCTTTATTTAACTTTACCTCCGCACCTCCATTGGAACTACGGTATAAATCAAATTGTAATCCGGCTGCATCCTCCAAGGTCATGCGCCAGCTAAAATACATTCCTTCCTCTGTAGGAATTCCAATCAATCCTCTTGAAAGCTTTTCTCCACTATAAGGTTGGGAGAAAGCGAATATGCTTCCGACAAGCAGAAGCATATTCATCATAACCCAATGTTTCATCTAACAATTTATAAAACCTTAATACAAGCGGGGAGTTTCCCCGCCTATCTACTTAAAAAAGAAACTCCTGTCTATCAATCTTTACCTCTAAAAAATATCCACATCTCTATTGCCACAAATTCTCTTTAAACTCAATTTCAACAATGCGTAACTCGTGATTGGTTTTATCGCCATTTTTTGCCTTAAACAAATCCAACTCACCCGCAGCAGGGGCAGCAACTTCTACAATTTGTCCGAAACCGTCACCTTCCTTGCTGGCACCTTTCAAACGAATGGTTATCTCATTTGTCAATACAGGTTTTACATTCAGGTGGATATATCCCAAACTCTTTTCAGTCTCACCCCTCCAAATCAGTTCATCACCTGCATATATTTCCAACGGATAGCTACGCAAACGCCAACCGGTAAGTTTCATGCAAATTTCATCCACACGGGCCGCACGTTCCAAACTATAAGTTATCCATGCACTGTTCAGTCTGCCATCATTCTTCCATTCACTCAATTCATTATCATCGAAACTTTTTATCGCTTCATCCTGGTTGGCTCCGGCAACCGCCGATAAGATATTCACATCGACTTTCGTATCTTTGTAAGAAGGAGTCAACGGAGTTTCTCCACGGGTCAGCCTGCCCTCCAGTTCATCTCCCGGAATATAGTTACTCAAGCCATTCTTCACTTCAACCGGTGCGGAAGAAAAACTGATTTCGGCAGATTGCAATCCATCAGCCTTGGCTGTTATACGAACTGTTCCCGGAGTCGTAAAAGAGCGTATCAAAGCCCGGTTGATTCCACATTCTACAGGCAAATCTTTTGAAAGAATATAATTATCTTTGCCCTGTGCTATTCCACCACGCCATTCAGCCGGTCCCTCTACGTCAAAATGTATCAGATCATTAGCCAGCGGGCAACGTCTGCCATCTTTATCCATCACTTCCACTTGAAGCAATACCATATCAGCTCCATCCGCTTTCCAGCCTTTAGGACTTTGAATCACACTGAGTTTAATCTGTTCCGGCTTGCCTGCAGTCTGCAATTCAGCGCGACAACATTCTTTTCCATTCTTATCATACCCTACAGCTTCCAACTTGCCCGGAACAAATGCCACATCTTTGAAAGTATACAAGAAATGATAATCTCTTTGACCGTTTCCTAAAGATTTGCCATTCAGGAACAATTCCACTTTTTCTGCACTGGATACCACATAAACAGGTTTAACCACATCTTCTTTATAGTTCCAATGACCAACGATATGAATACGGGGATTCTCTATATCCACCCATCCGTCCCACATCACCTGATGTGCATAGAAAGGATCTTTAGGGATACGCATGGCATCTGTCACACCACTACGACGATAATTCTCCACACCACGATAATGTGTATTCGTATCCGAGAAGATGATTTTCACACCTCCTGAGCTGACACGGTCACCTGTACCCGGGCGTTCACGCCAATAATCAAACCAACGAATCACATTCTCAATAGTAAAGGAATCCTGATTGTGATTATAAGCACGGGCATCCACCTTTTTCTGGACCTTATTAGTCATTGCAGAACGGAATGAATTATTTCCTTCCCCATTTTTATGATATGGATAAGAATATTCATCCCAATATTTACGCAGACCTTCATCACGGCAGTATTCCATGGCCCACATCGGATGATGTTTGCTCTTATTGATATAAAGCATCTCGCCACCATATTCGGCTTCACGAATATCAAGCATTTCACGGGAACCGATGGCACGGCCTCCATGAGGGTCATACTTATCACGAATCGCTTTCATTTCTATCATGTGTTCACGACTGATTGATTCGTTTCCACATTCATAGAATAAAATACTCGGATTATTACGGTTGTAAATAATGGCATCACGCATCAATTCTGTACGTTGTTCCCATTGACGGCCTTCACGGTCCTTTTCCGCATCACCGGCCTGCATCGCCTGAATCAATCCGACACGGTCACACGATTCAATATCCTGCTTCCAAGGGGTGATATGCATCCAACGAACCAAGTTGGCATTATCTTCCACCATCAGACCGTTGCTATAATCACTCAGCCATGCAGGAACACTCATACCGACTCCCGGCCATTCATTACTGGTACGCTGTGCAAAACCTTTCATCTGAATCACCCGGTCATTCAACCAAATCATTCCTTTGCCGAAACGAGTTTTACGGAAACCGGTACGGGTAGCCACTTCATCTACTTTTCTGCCATCCACCCATAAACTGGTTTTTACTGTGTACAAATATCCGTATCCCCAACTCCAGAAATGAAGTCCGTCTATTTCTGCTGAAGCTTCCAAAGTCGCAGTTTCACCCGGTTTTACTACCGTCTGAGTACCCTCAAAACTTTTTATGCTTTTCCCGTCACGATCAAACACTTCAACCTTATAAGCGACTTTCTTATCCCGATTATATTCATTTTTTATTTCAGACTCCGCATGAACCACAGCCTTACGAGACTTCACACGGATATCTTCCGCATAGATATAGACACCGGTCGTTTTTAAATTACTATACAAGGGAAGTGTCTGATAAAGTTTATCAGTAACATGAAGCCATACATTCTTTGGTATACCTCCATAATTGGCGTTGAAATTACGGTCACTCCATTGATATTTGGTGCCGGTAGCACGTTCCTTATAATTCCAATTGTTATCAATACGGACCGCCATTACATTCTCTTGTCCATATTTAATATAAGGAGTCAAATCGAAACCTACAGCCATCGCACCATTTTCATGCAAGCCGATATATTCGCCATTGATATAAAAATCAGCTCCTTGACGGACCCCCTCAAATTCAACAAAGACTTTTTTGTTCTTGCTGCCGGCAGGCAGACGGAAATGTTTACGATACCACATCACAGTATCCGTCAATTGCTCTATACTCAAACGAAAAGCTTCATCTTCATTAAAAGGACGGGGTAATGTTACTTTCTTCCAATCCGTATCCTGAAAACGTACCTCTTTGGCTTCCGGTATATCGCCAACATAAAGTAACCATTCAGAATTAAAATTGTATTTATCACGGACAGATGATGCTGCCGCAATCTGACTTATTCCTATAAAAGTCAATAAAAATAAAAGAATTTTGTTTCTCATAGCTATCTCAAATTGTTTGTTGCAAAACTAGCATAAAGTCCTCTTGCCTACCATAGAATAAGATACATTTATATAGAAATTCGTTCAAAACGAAATTTCAGGGTATTCATGTTGCGCATATTCACATATCACATTAATACTCAACATATTACACAAATACCCTGAAACATTTATTCTATAGGTTGCAACATCAGGACTATATAATTCATTGCTTCACCATAGCCGGAGTCAACGTTACAGGTCCCAATAGCCCTGAAGATTTTGGTTCCCAATCAGAAGCATCAAAGATACCATTTTTCACATTTTCCTTTTTTCTTGCAGACATATTTACATTATAGAAAATCTTCCAGTCCACTCCCTTCTTATCCATATAAGCAATTCGATTCGCCATAGAGTTGGCTACTCTGACAACTAACTCATCCTGTCCTTTGAATTTTTCAGCAGGGATATACAATTGATAAGGAGAGTCAATCACTGTACCGATATAATCTCCATTCAAATAGACAGATGCATTTTCCGCTACAGAGCCAAGATCCAATTTGATCACATCCGCTACAGGCACCTTATTTATAGTAGTCGTATAAACGGCTGTTCCAGAAAAAGCTTTATATTCATCCCCTACAAAATCAGTCCATGAGCCCAAACTGTCAACCGTTATAGAAGCAGGAAGTTGAGGACCTCCTTGAACAAAAGAAACAGTCCAACTGCCGGAAACAGGATTGGGCTCACCTGCATTTTGATAATAAGCATAGGCATCTCCTGTAAAATGCTGACCGGAAGTTGATACAATGACAGTTTCACCCGGATTCAATTCCAGATAAACATCTGTTTGCCCGTCATTGCGTTTCATAGCAGCCAAACCACTAGCACCAGTCATTGGATTGAAAATCGCCGCACTCCGAGCTTCTGTACGAAGTGGAATCCAATCCTCTATTTTACGGTCGCTACTATTTTCTATAAAGTAATATTTTCCCGTCGCACTATTTCTTCGGATACATTGCAGACCTGCCTGATACATTTTCTCAGCACCCACATTCGCCTCATCCATCAGAGCATTAATATCATCTGACAAACAAATCTTCCCCTTACCTACCCGTGCACATTTAACAGCACCTTCAGCATGAAAGTCCAAAGCATCCAGCATTTCTTTAAAATGAGCCTGTTTCTCTTCCGAAAGAATCATTCCGGCCATATCTTGAGGAATTCCCTTATAAAACACAACGGTAGCACCTTCATCAGCCAAAGCCATCAGTTTTTCCATTGTTTCATAAGGAATATATTGCGCCGCCGAAACAAGAACGGTTTTATATGCGGCACCGGGCGTTACAATCATTTCTTTCTCAATATTAGTTTTAAGAAGTTGCTTGTCAGAAATCATATCCCACGCATAACCATTCTCTGTTAAAGTTACCGCACTTTCTCTGACCGAAGATTCCAACATATTACGATCCAATCCGCTAAAATGCTGAAGACTTCTGTTCCCTTGTTCAGACATCACATCGGCTATGTTATAGTATAAAAGAACATCATTGTCAGGAGTGCCATCCTGTAAAAATGACTGCACGCGAGTAACATACTGATTCAAATATTTAAAATCCTCCCAAAACGGATTATTCGGATGAAAATGGACTGCCGCATAAAATAACCATCCCGGCCAGGGAGCCTCCTGCGGACTGAAACAAGTGCCATGATAAAAAATATGATTCACCCCACCCAGAAAGAAAAGATCAAGTGCTTTCTTTACATCTCCCAGATTCGATTGGAAATGTTCATCCAGCCAAGTCGCACTTTCCGAAGATGAGAGTTTCTTTCCTTCCGTATGGGCTACAGACGGAGCCGCTTTTATACTGACCAAATCACGCCCTTCTATTTCGGGCACATCACTCACTGCATACAAATCCAGAATATTGGCAGGAGAACCATGAGCCTGATTCCTTATACCCTTTCCTTGTTTTGCCGCCCAATGTTGCCAACGAATGGAATAATGATTTATCAATAAATCGTTTATGGTTTGTCTATAATCATACAACACCCTTGCATTCTTGTCCGGTGTATCCATACCTAACAATGCGGGTAAATGCTGACGCAAGTCATATCCCCTATATTTTTGGAATTCGTCAAAAAAAGCAGGAGTCCAATTCGACTCGCCTCTTGCATCGTCCACTTCATAAGAGTCATTAAAATAATACCTCAGATAACTGATATCCTTTCCTTTAAAAGCCTCATCAAATTTACTGAGATAATGATCAATGGCCGAAGCTGAAAAATGATCTATCACATCACCTTCACCACCAGGTCCTGCACGTTCTACCATTTTTCCATGATGACCTTGGAACAGAGCGCAAATAGTCCAGTCACCTTGAGGAGCCGTCCAGTCCAATGTACCATCCGGCTTTATTTTTGAAGTCAAGTCGAGACATTCACCTTTATCACTATTAGCGGTCACTATAATCAAAGGCAGTTCCTTTTTATATCGTACCTGATCCAATGCCAATGTCTGTAAATCAGCATTCGCACTGACCGGTTCTTTCAAATCCGCCAGTTTTACCGGAGTATGCCCTGCCAATCTGACAAAGCCTTCTTCCTTATACCGGACAGGTTCACTTAGTTGTTCGCCTTCTTTCAATTGATAAGTTTTATAAGCCACCGTCTTGCACGCATCTTCGGGAGTGACCCAAGGTCCTCCAAACGGCCATCCCGAAGCATTAGCCAAATCAATTCCTAACCCCAACTGCTTCGCTTCCTGCAAAGTATACAGAAACAAATCAACCCATTCCGGAGAAAGAAAATCTTTAAAGCGATCCTCATAACCATGTATTCCATAAATAGGAGTGATCTCCAATCCACCCAGATTTGCCTCCTGGTACTTACGCATAACCGTATCCAAGTCAGTAGTCCTGACCGCATTGCCTTCCCACCACCATCGCGTCCAAGGCTTGGTCTCGTTAGTCACTTGCGGCCATTCAATCTTCTGATTCTGTGTACAAGCCAAACAGCCACAAACTGCAAAAAGTACATAACAGAACTTACTGCATTTCTTTAAAAATAAGGATTGCTTCATAAATCTTACTTGTTTAAAAATGGAAACGGGCATTTTCAACACGTTGACCACCTATCATATTCTTTAATTTTTTTGCCACATCAGGATATTGTTTTATCACATTGGAAGTTTCCGCCGGATCTGTATAAATATTATACAATTCTTCGTAGGTTTTAGACGGATCACTAACTTCCAGTCTCACCAACTTCCAGCCATCAGGTGTCATAATAGATTGCTTTCCTCCAAATTCAAAGAACTCATAATAAATACAATCATGCTCCTTCTGAATGCCTTTTCCCGTAAGAGTAGGCAAATAAGATATACCATCAATATTTTGAGGAATATCCGCCTGCACCAATTCACCTATAGTAGGCAAAAAATCCCAAAATGCAGAAATATGATTGGTAACTACCCCTTGTGGAATAACTCCCGGCCATTGAATGACGAACGGAGTACGGATACCTCCTTCATATAAATCTCTTTTCTGACCTCTGAACGGACCATTACTGTCAAAATAAGATGGATCGTGCCCTCCTTCCGAATGGACTCCATTATCGGAAGTAAAAACAATGATCGTATGATCATACAAACCTTTCTCTTTTAAGTCTTTAATAATCAAGCCCACAGTTTTATCCAAATAAGTAACCATCGCCGCATACGCCGCACGCGGAGTTTGCTGCGATTTATAACCGTCTCTGCTTCCTCCAAAAGGAGTTTCACAAAATTCCCCCTCATATTCCGTCATCGCTTCCCCCATTATATCAAGATCCGCATGGGGTATGGTTGGTGAAAAATAAAGGAAGAAAGGTTTCTGCGCATTTTCATCAATAAAATTCAAAGCCTTTTCCAACATCAAGTCATGCGAATAATATTTCCCATCCAGCATAATCTTCTGCTCATTCTCATGCAAGAACTCAGGGTAATAACCATGAGCAAAACGTTGCCCCAGATAACCGTAGAAATAATCAAAACCATGTTTGCCGGGCACACCTTCCGTACCCGGTCCTCCCATTCCCCATTTGCCTACACATCCGGTAACATAATTCTTTGTTTTAAAAATATCGGCTACGGTAACTTCACCGGCAGGAAGCGGAGTTTCATATAACAATCCATCCGAACCTGCCACTTTTGCATTTCCTCTGATTGCGGCATGTCCCATGTGCTTTCCTGTAATCAGAGCACAACGGGACGGAGCACTGACCGTAGAACCGGAATAATGCTGCATAAACTTCATCCCGTTCTGAGCTATCCCATCAATATTCGGTGTCTTAATCTGACGCTGACCATAGCATCCCAAATCACCTATGCCCAAATCATCCGCCATAATATAAATAACATTAGGCAATTTCTCTACCGTTGTAGTCTGGGCCATCGTAAGCCCTGAAGACAACAAAGCTGCGGAAAATAATATCTTACGTGTATTTTTCATATCCAACCTTACTTTATTTAAAGGATGAAATATCCACCATCATTAAATTCAATCTTTTTCCATTTGTAAAATGTCCGGATTGGAAAAGAACTTTCGTACCATCCGGACTAAAGCTGGGATGTGCATGATCCGGTTTCATCTTGGTATCCGACGCCAACCAATGACGCTCCCCGGTCTGCACATTAACCAGCCATACATTACCTCCAAAAGTATCTCCGGCAGCCCATTTATTATCACGGCTGGCATTACAATGCCAGAAGCCTCTTCCTACCAATTGGCCGTCAATCGCTTGGCGGTCTTTTTCTAATTCCACCTGCCCTATCAACTCTACATCATCCGTACGCAAATTGATACGCACAATACCACTCGCCTGTTTGCGAAGGCGCGGCTGAAATCCTAAGATATTGAAATATACAAAATCTTTGGTTGCAAAAGTTTCATGAGTCACCCAATCTAGCGGAGTTTCTTTATATAAAGGTTTAAAGACTGTTCCATCTGCCGTGCAAAACCACATACGCTGATGGGCATCGCCACCGGTTTCGTTACAAAAAACAATTTCACCCGGAGTAAAACGGCTGGCTTGTATATGTCCTGTTTTAAATTCCGTATCAATAACCTTAGTTACTTCTCCCGTACTGAGATTCATTTTACGAATTCCGCAAAGAGTTGGCTTTATCTTTACCGGCTGGTTACTTTCAGGCAGGAAAGCGTTTTTCATCATACGTTCCTTTTCCTCTTCCGTACCCTCACGCTCAACAGTTATGTAGGCATAATCATCATTACAATCCACAGCATATCCTCCCGGACGTCCCATCTCAGTGGGGAAAGTTCCTATGAAAGTTTCATAAGCGGATGGTTTACCTACTTTTCCTTGTTTTACATCGGCAAAGAATTTATTCAAGTCCATTACATACATGTTCCAGTTTTCTTTTTCTTTCCGGCTGACAAACATACGATTCGTTTTATTAGCCAAAAAAGCACTGCCCAAGTTCGGTCCTTCCGTAGCTTGAATAATCTTACCGGTGGCCATTTCAATAAAGTAAATCTGTGTAGGAGTCCATTTACGTTTTTCTCCGTTAGGAAGCGTACTTTCCACCTCTTTGTCATTTCCACGGCTGGAAGACCTGAACAATAAGTATTTGCCATCAGCCGTCCACATGGGATCAGTCTGATAAAGAAAACGGTCATTCTTCATCGTGTCGGTCAACATAGTGATAGTATTGCCGGTCGCACTATCTACATAAGTCCGCATTTCCGATGCAGTGCAGTTTCCAAACTGAGCCAATGCGGCTTTACTAAAAGCTAAAAATAATGTAATAGCTAAAAATGTCTTTCTCATAGCATGTCATTTTTTATCTGATACGACAAATTTATGCATGAGAGAAATTATATCAAATAGAATTTTATCCATTTATATGGTTAATTGTTCACTTTAAACCAACTATTCTCTATATATCCTAGATTTTTTCACTGATATACTGCTCCCATAAAAAAAGTGGAAAAAGTAATAATAACTCTTTCCACTTTTACTATAAATATTAAACACCTACAGCGGCATCTCAATAACCATAATTCTGGTAAGCTTTCTTAGCAGCTTCATCTAACAACACACCATTTTCATCTGTAAGCAAGTCAAGCATAGTCTGGGCAAAAGGCTTAAAAGTAAAATACGGTTCAAACATTCCCATACCATTACCTGTCTGCCCAATACCATTAATCAAATTATCGGAATTATCCCACAACCCTTGTTTAGGTGAAGCTAATTGATCATGATAGATTATACGATCAGCTTGCCACCCTGAATGATGCAAATTCTCATAATAAACCATCTCTTGATTCAACTCACGTGCCAATTCATTTAAAATGAAATTCACAAAACGGTCTTCAGTCGTAGTAGCTGTTTCCGGATACATTTCGGCTTTGGAATTTGCCGAACCACCATCCCAATAAGATTCATCAACCAACATCGTGGATGTCATATCTTTCTCCACTTCATACGGCCATTGCTGTTCTGCCTGTGTCAGTTTTTCATATCCAGGCTGCAAACGTGCAAGAACTTCTGCACGAGTTTCACCAGCCTTGAACGCTGCACGGGCACGTACTTTATTTATATCATCTATAGCCGCATTATAATTCCCCTTACGTCCATAAGCTTCAGCACGAAGCAAATAAGTTTCAGCCAAACGGAATAAAGGTACATCACGTCCAGACTCATAATGAGTATAGTTACTGCGATTAGGTTCATCATATTTCACAGTAGCAGGACAAACAGTAGAACCAAATTTATCTAAGCCACCATAACTCTTATCATTATAAGTATAACTTTTGCCACTAGCTTGATATGGAACACGATAGTAATATTTACTGCCATCTTTAATCCAACGGGCAATCAGGACAAAAGGCTGAGCCAATGCTTCTTTTATATCAATTGCTGTTTCTTTCGTATTTTCCACATAAGCGAAAGCCAAATCACCAGTACCCATTTTATGTTCTCCAGCTACGGCTTGACGACCTCTCCACGAAGCACGATTATAACCAGGAAGAATATGCTCATTAAAATAGTCAGCCATCTCTGCCGTCCATTCATAAGTAGCATTGCTGCTATTATTATAAGCATAATAATCTTTATTAGCAGCCGGACTGGAATTAGAATCTCCACCACGTAGTGCCGTCACATATTCCACATGGAAAGACTTTTGATAACGTGAATCGGCTTGCTTATTTACATAAAGATCAAAACCAAAATCATTTGTATAGCCTACACGTGATGCTGATTTTGTGGGATATTCCCAGCAGAATTCAGGAATTCCCCAAGATGCGTTAGCATAATCCCCACCAAAAAAGTAAGGCAAACGATTACCAAAACGGCCATTATCAGCACTACCTACAGGACCATATACACATGAAAGAATTAATTCACGGCTATTTTCATTAGAATAATCATTCAAAGGATGACTGAACAACTTGCCAAAATCTGACTCCAATTCATAATAACCATTATCAATAACTGCAGAAGCATAATAAATACATGAATCCAAATCAGCAGTTCCCTTACCTTTATATAACATACCAAGATATGACTTCGGATTGCTAGTATCAACATTACCATTTACATCTACCCCATACTCTGCTGTTCCAAATTTTTCAGCCTGCGCACGCTGTAAATATAACTTTGCCAAAAAATGAGCAGCGGCTCCCTTAGTGGCCCGTCCAAAATCAGCACTCAGATTCTGTTCGCTAACATCAGGCAAATGATCATAAGCATAACGTAGATCACCTATCAACATACTATAAATACCAGGAACACTTTGACGCATATAGTTATAATTGGAAGGGAGTTCTGTTGTATATCCTTGGGGTACATAAATAGCACCATACATTGTACTCATAATATAAACAGAATAAGCGCGATTAAATAAAGCCTCGCTTAAAGACCTCGCTGCATACTCCGCATCAGTAGCAAACTTACCCAATGCCTTTCCTTCACGAATAGACAATATGGCACGGTTACAATTATTAATAATCGGATAAAATCCCAACAGTGATTTAGAATTCTCCCCACACAGAGAATTTGCCCAATTAGCAAACCGCCCAGTAGCATTCCACTCACTAGGCGAATACATGCCACGATTAGGAGTCTTATTTGTAAAGTTATCCACACCAGACATAAAAGTGGAAGGACCTTGTTCATACTGTTTAGTCACACGCAAAGCATCGTAAGTCCCTACAATCAATTGTTCCAATCCTTGCTCTGTTTCAAAATAATCCTGCGTAATGGTAGAAACCATTTTTTCTTCTAAAAAACTGTCAGTACAAGAAAGACTTCCTAATGCAATTACAGAACACAATATATACCTGTCTCTTATACACATATGACGCTGCCGACGA
>ENA-OWXD01000231-OWXD01000231.1-human-gut-metagenome-genome-assembly--contig:-NODE-231-length-19706-cov-26.2387_pt1 | contig 19706 bp, 20 predicted proteins | sample MGYA00249244_ERZ652055 | MGnify/ENA primary metagenome ERZ652055 (study PRJEB26925, sample SAMN05827059) | human gut metagenome | biome: ENVO:2100002; feature: ENVO:00000062; material: ENVO:00002003...
TCCAGCGCAATCAGCCCTCCGGTCGCATGCTCGGCCGAAACGCTTTCTATGAATCAATCGAGGGCCTTGCCGAGGAATGGGGCTGGCAGTTGCAGGAGCGTGTTCGAAGCACCGGGCGTATGGATTTCCCCGAGCCGCTGATTCTCGAATATGACGTGACGGAGTGGATGAACAAGTCCTATCGCGGGTCCGATAACGACCGCCGGTGCATGCCGGAACTCAAGGACAGCTATCGCGGATACGTGCGTATCTCGACCGCCTTCTTCGACGGCGGTTATGACATAGACGATTCAACGATTAAGGAGGAATAGATTATGGCAACGAAGAGGTTTGATGACGTGGCCGAGAAGGCACGTGCGTTGGAAGCTCAGGCGAAGAAGCTGCGCCGCGAGGCGCAGGCCGCGAGGACGAAGGCTTACGCCGACGCGCTCGTGGCGGTTTTCCCTGAAGTGAAGGGCATGGGTTCGGCGGAAGAGGTCCTTGACTTCGTCAAGGGACTGAAGCCGGGCACCGGACACGGAACGCCGGATGTGCGCGCCGCTGGCGCTGCGGATTCCGGTCATGTTCCTACCGCAGAAGCTGGAGAGTCGTCGGAAGCGCACGGCGGTTTTTCCGGCGCGGCCTACCAAGGGTAGCCGTGCCGGGTTCCACCGAGGGATTCGGGTTCCGTGTCGGACAGGGGAAGTCGTTCCCGTGTCCGACATGGACGGGCGAGGCTCGGTGGACAAAAGGCGGGGGGTTCGAAGGGGACGGCGCAGCCGCCCCCTCGCAAGCTGACGGAGTAGGGCAAATTGCGAGAATCGCAATTTGTACGTACGAAGTCAATGCTTGCTCTTTTCCCCTTTGCGCAGAGACGTTGTGAGATTAGCCGAAAACGGCATTTCGGATTGTCCGCTGCGGGCGGGCGTTTCGGATAGCAGCAAAGGAGGTGTTCCGCATGGCGGAAACGTACGAAAAAAGAAGCGGGAAGGCGACGCGCCAGAAGTACGTGAAAGACCGCCGTGACAAGGTGGTTCAGGTGCGTATGAGCGACGCGGAGCTTTCCCTGCTGGACGAGCAGCGCAAGATGCGCTCGCGTTCCAATTTTCTTCGCGACGCACTGTACGCGAGTCGGTACGCGCCGCCCAGCCGCGAGGTGGTTCTGGACGTCCCGGCCCTGGACCGTGTCCGTGTCGAGCTGAACCGCATCGGCGTCAACATGAATCAGATTGCCCGAGCGCGCAACCGGCGCTTGAGCGGCATGAGAATGCTCGACGCGACGCGTGAGGAAATGAGGACGAAGGACGAGGCGGAAGCGTTCCGCGAGTTCCGCGATTCGGTGGACAAGCTCCGGGCGCAAGTCGAGGGACTGCGTGCGGATTTGCGGGCGTACGTGGAGACGGGAGGTGATGTCTGATGTCAACGACGCATGTGCAGTCGCTTCCGAACGTGCGCGGGCGCATGTCGTACACCGAGTTCGGCGAGGGAAAGCGCAGACGCGCTCATCTGGAAAACGGCACGGACCGCATCGCCTCGCAGATGGGTGACGCCGCCTCAAGAGAGGACTTCATTGTCTACTGCGAGGGGCAGAGGCATCGCCATCCGAACGCGGTCAACGAGGGCTACGAGCTACGCATCTCATGGGCGACCGACGAGCTTGACCCAAGCAAGGTCGACGACATCCAGCGCGGCATGGAGTACGCGTACACGCTGTGCCACGAGCTTGCCCCCGACTCCATGTGCTGGGTCACCATGCACGTGGACGGCGAGGGAGGCTGCGTGCATGCGCACGCGACCATTGCGAACCACGACGCCCGTACCGGGCAGGTCATCAACAAGGGAGACACGAGCCTCTACGCTCCGCGTGTGAAGGCGGTCAATGATGAGCTGAGCCGTGAGAATGGTTTCTCGGTGCTCGGGGCGGACAAGGAGATGTCCCTCTGGGAGCAGAAGCGCGAGACGTTCCAGCCGGATTCCTTCGACAGAAGGCTCGGCGACAGGGTGGCGCATGCCCGCGACCGTTCCAGCACGCTGGACGAGTTCAGGCGCAATCTTGAGTTGGGCGGCGTGACGCTGAAGGAGACCACGAAGACCGACGGGAAGACCGGCGAGGTCACGACGGGATGGTCCTACAAGGCTGTGGACGAGTGGGGACCGAAGCGCCGCACCCGCAAGCGCCGTGCCTCCAACCTCGCCGACGACCTGACCCGCGAGGGCATCGAGGCGTACTTCGAGCAGAAGCAGCGCGAGCTTGAGGCACAGCAGCAGGACGCCCCGGCACCGGAAGTCCTTCCCGACGTGCCCGAGACGGCCGAGCCGGCAGCACAGCCCTCTACGGATTCCGCTCTCGACGTGTACGACCTCGACCGGGCGTACGTGTCGGAGATGGCGTCCGACCTTCAGAAGGCGCACATCCACCGCTCACGCGAGGCGGGCGAGTCCTTCGTGGACGAGCGCTACGAGGCACTCGTGGAGGCGCGCAACCACCCGGACGAGCAGCTGGCGAAGCTGCGCGAGGACGTGGACGCCGCAAGGCGCGAGTTTTATGCCTCCAAGGAGGCACGCAACACCATGCAACACCCGTACCCGGGGCTTCTGGCCGGCATGCACGTGTTCGCCAAGGCGGGGTGCAACGCCAAGGACCCCGTGTCCCGCATGATGGCCGACATGACCGCCATGATGCTGCGCATGATGATTAAGGAGGCGCTTGACGAGGAGCACCGCAGGCAGCGCGAGGAGGCGGAGAGGCGCGTCTACGAGTCCCGCAAGAGCATGTGGGATGCCGAGAAGCGCCTCAAGGCAGCGGAGAAGGCGCTGTCCAACGAGGACGAGCGTGAGACCAAGGCACATGCCAAGACCATGCGGGCGCGCTATGCCAGGGCGCGAAGTGTCAGCCCAAGTACGCCGAGGTCGACGGACAAGGGCAAGCAGTTCGGCGAGTAGCCGAAAAGATAAGGGAGCAGCGTCAAGCTGCTCCCTTTCTCAATGGATTTCAGGTGCCGGTACGTAGTCCCAGCTGGTCCCGAAGTGCGTGATTCCCCACACGTACAGGTCAAGCTCCTCGTCGTGGAACACCGGCTCGTCGGTGTGCTCCATGATAAACGACGGGTCCTGCACGATGTACCACTGGAAAATCTCCTCCCACGGTGCCCAGTCCCCGCTCACGGGTTCGAGCGGGCGGCTGGCAATCTCGTTCGCGAGCACCATCCCGCCGCACGTCTCGGCGAGGTCGGCGTAGGTCTTGATGCCGTAGTCACTCATCGCCCTCCTCCTCCGCTTCCCGCTCCTCGATTCGCTTGAGGTATTCCGCCACGCAGTAGCGCATGGTGCGCAGGGCCTCGCAGTCGATGCTCTCCGCGAGGATGTCCCCGTCGAGTACGACCTCGCCCAGAGCGTTCACGAACCGCCACTCCATCACGTTGTCGATGCGCTTGAGCACATCCTTCAGGGTGCTGCTGTCGCGCATGGGGGCGTTGCCGTCCACCTTCGCCATGCGCTCAAGCTCCTTGGCCTTCGCCGAGCAGATGCGGGCGGTGCGCCTGAGCACCTGCGCCCTCCACATGGCCTCCTCCTGGGGGCTGTTGGGTTCAAGACGCTCCTTGTCCATCGTGTACCTCCTTATCTTCGTTTCAGAGGCACCCGACGCCGCAGGCGTCTTTCACGCATGCCCATCCAAAGCCCAGCGAAAGACCTTCGCAGGGGCTTTGTTCGGACAGGGGCGCGAAAAGGTCTCAGAGCAGCCCACCGGAAGGCCTCGAAAAGCCCTTCAAAGGTCGGTGCGCTGTTGCTGGTCCTGTTTCGCGGTATTCCGGAGCATCTGGGCAAAAAACAAGGGGAGCACCCGTTGTATGGGTGCTCCCCTTGCTCGGGAAACGGACACCTGCACGCGACTTGAGGGAGGGCGATTTCCCGTGGGTGTGCCCGTAGAGATGGACGATGCCGTCAGGTACGTCGGGGGCGTATCTCAATAACGCCTTGTCCAGCGAGTTCGCCGCGACGTCCTTCAGCTCGACCCCCTGTTCGATGTACGCCCTGCGCGGCGTGTGCGAGATGATGGCGGGCATGCCGTCCTCAAGCGTCAGGAACAGGTTGGGCGATATGGAGCCGATGCAGACGGATGCGAAGTCGTACGCGTTGGTGTTTCGGACGTGGAAGCCGTCGTGGTTTCCCAGTATTAGGTGGATGCGTGAATGAGGTACGGTCAGGTCGTCGAGCAGGTACAGGGCACGGCTGAGGCTCTTGTGGCCGCCGGCGGACAGGTCGCCCGCGATGTAGAGGTCGTCGTTCTTTCCGCACACGGCGTTGATGCGTCGGATGATGAGCCTGTCATGGGCCTCCGTGTCGACCATCTCGTTGAATCGGTATTCCGACAGCTCGCGTCGCAATTGATTTAGGCCATCAGGTGTCTCGAGGATGTCGCGGTCGGGACGCATCCCAGGTTTCCAGAAACCGCGCGTCGCGGCGACGAACGGGTGTGCCAGATGCAGGTCGGATGTGAAGTAGCGCATATGTTAAGTTCTCTCCCTTCGTTATATGGTTTGTTGCGTTTTCGGCTCTCGCCGACGGAAGTCGGTTATATGGGGCAGAGGCTCTGATTTATGCCTAGAAGCGATTTAATTGAATGGTCGGTACAAGGATGCCAACGCGTCTGTTTCGGGGCCTTAAATCGCCTCTCAGGGCTTTGAATTGTCGGCTTGCGTCCGTTAAGTCGTATTTACGATAGCAAGCCTCGCTTGTGATTCCCTTGATGGTCCGCGGCAGCGCCGCGACATGTTATTGCCCCGAAGGGGCCGTGTTGTTATCAGAATTGCGTAAAAATGAAGGGGAGCACCCGTTATGCGGATGCTCCCCTTGTTCGGAAAACGGACACCTGCACGCGACCGGAGGGAGCGCGCGGGTCTGTGAGGGCTATGCCCGAACACAGCACGTGCCGTGATGGTACCCGTTATTGACGAGCGCCACACGAACTGCAATACACGTAGTCCACGTAAGATTCGGTTTGCCAAGTACCGTGGTCCTCCTTATGGGAACCAGTCTGAACCGTCCGGTTCTCATAGACAGGCTCGGTGTGGTAGTTACCCATACAGCCCTGCTTAATGAGTGCCACAGCATGTGCCTTAACGTCGTTGATGTCAGAGGTAGTGTAACCGTCCTCAGGGAATACGAAACGATATCCAGTCTGAACCTGCTGAGTGCCGTAGTCGGGCACGTCGACCCAGTTGCTTACCCAGACGTCACGGGTAGCCGTGTGGTTCACCCAAGTGTGCGTATGGGCAGGCTTGGAAGGCTGGCTGGACTGAGAAGGCTTGCTGGAAGCAGAACCAGAATTGCCAGAGTTCGAAGAACCGTTGCTGGAAGGCTGAGAGCCAGCGTTGCCGTTGTCGGACTTATTGCCGTCATTCTTGTCAGACGGGGTCGTCTGGGCAGGCTTGTCGTTGACATCGACGTCCTTGTCGGCGTCAGTCGCCTCCTGCTTGGTCTTGTCGCTCGCGTTCGGGTTCTTGGCGACGTTGCCGTCGAGCTTGTCGAGGATGCCCGTGCCAGCGTTACCCTTCAAGGACTCGTCACCCTTCTTGATGGCGTCCTTGGTCTTGTTGACGATGTCGGCGAGCATGTCATCGGTGACCTTGTCGGCGGGAATCTGCGCCATAGGGCAGTTGACGGCAGGCGTGGTCTTCGCGTCGGCGTCGACGGTGATGTCGACGGGAGCACCCGTGTCGTAGATGTCGAAGGCGGAACCGTCGGAGTTGACGGGGCTGACGAAGCTCACGGTGTAGTCGCCCTCGGCGAGTTCGACCGTGGAAGTGCCCTTGTTGCCGTCGGCATCAGGGGTCACCGCGTGGTAGAAGTCCACGTCGTTGCCCTCGATATGGGCGATGGCGGGCGTGGAGTTCTCGTCCCAACCGTGGTCGGCTGTGACGCTGAGGGTCACATCGACGGTTCTTGGCTCCTGCTGCTCTGGTTGTTGCTCGGACGTTGCGAACGCCCCACTTGCCACGGCTATCGCAACAACGACCGCAGCGGCTATCGCTGCGACTTGGGGCTTATGCGAGCGCGCCCACTGGGATAATCCGTTCATTATCCATCCCCTTTTCTTTCATGGTGGTTTCGAGTTGCCTCGTTATGTCAACCGCGTCATTACTTAGCGCTTTCCCATTGCATTGGCAATCCAACTAAGGTCGCTCTTCGCACTGAAGGTATTTGCGTTAATCTGCTGGGCCTGATTGAGAATCTGCCCCTGCATGAACAGGTTGCCTATTTGCAGCATGTTGCCGATGCGCTGCTGGTTGAGAATCTGCTGCTGGCCCGCTTCCATGCGGCGCTGGTGCATCTCGGTCTCGTAGAGGTTGACCATCTCCTGCACGGTGGTGGCACGATGGTTGCGCACGGCAGCAAGGAAGAAATCCACAGCTTCGATGCTGTCGTAATCCATGGGGTACCACGGGGCGACCTGCGAAGCCCATTGCTGCTGTACGGCGAAAATCTCCTGCTTGGTTTGCTCGATGCTCTGGGCTAGGGCCTGGTTGTTGGCTTCAACTTGTTGGTTGCTTTGGTCAATCGCGGCATTTATCTGGGAGCGGCTTTTGTCCGCTGTCTTCGCTATGACCTTGTATAGAATCGCACCGATGATAGCTGAGACGATGAGGTTCACGACGTTCCAGACCGTCGTCTGAAGCTCCATACCCCCAATTGGGAAAAACGGCATGGTGACAGGGAATGTGAGCACCCTCAATGGGGTGCTCGTTATGAGCGTGAACGCGATAAGGAAGCCCCCGATTGCATAGAGAACAGGGTGCCTTTTAGTCTTCTTTTCCGTCTTGGTGGCAAACTGAGTGGTGAGCTGGTTGATGCGTTGCTGAAGGGCAACCACCCTATGCATCAAATCGTGCGCCGTGGCAACGGCTGGCAACAAACTTGCCTGTTCCTCCATGTTTGCTCCTTTCTATTTCACGGATATAGCCCGAGCTGCAATCGGGCTATATCCGTGCGTATCGATTGCCTAGTCCACCTCTATCCCTTCGGTATCGGGGGTGTCCCACGTGAAGCCCGCGTGCCCCTCGTTCACGACGGTGGCGAGGCCGGAGTAACCGCCGAATGTCGTGTCGTAAACTATCGAGGTGGTAGAGTATGTTGGAGAAAAAAGCTTGATGTCCACTTGCTCGGTCTTGTAAAGCGCCTCGTCCGCGTATCTGTCGGGATGGCTGCCGATATGTGAGCCTGAGTAGAAATGCGAGCCGTTCAGAGACTGGTGCTCGAAGCTGAGCGTCTCTAAACTCGCGGTATTTCCCGTGCCGTCCGTTTCAAGTTTAAGCGTAAACGGCACTGCCTTCGGCTCTTGGTACTCAGCCGCCTCATTGACCTTCTGCCCCTCTTCTGCGTTTTTGATATAGTCGGGCATACCGGCGGAGCTTTCTATGTCTTCATTCGTTTCGTCGATGGCTGACTGCTTTGTGGCGTCAAACCGCTCGCGGTCTTTTTCCTTTGCAAGGTCGATGATTTCATCGTCTGACAAACCGTCGAGGTCGCCGAATCTGACGGCTTCATAGGATGTTCCGCCATTCAGCACAATGCCGCGCGTGTCGTATACGGTAACATTCCCCTTACCGTCGAAGACAAGTATGCGCTCGACACTCGTGTCTTTGCTGATTTGGTCGTCGCCGTACTGCATCCAAACGCTTTTTTGTCCAAAAGCGGTTGATGCCGTTGTGGCTTCATTCGTTTCTGGTTCAGACCGTGCGGAATCTCCTGCGTTGTCATTTCCATTTGTGCTGCCGCAGCCCGAAATTGAGACGGCGAGCAGGCATGCCGCCGCAGCGGTGAAAAATGCCCTTCTTTTCATATTGATACCTCCATGTCGCAAATAGTCATCTTCCCTCTCGACGCATCGGTCAGGATGCGCTCTATAGACGGGCACTATGATACGTGCGGGATGGGAAAACATGAAGTATATGAGCAGAATTTAGCCCATACAGTATATTCTATTATACACACATTCTCCATACGATTCAAAAGTAGATGAATTGTATGGGCGGTTAGAGGATGAAATACTACGAAATAGGACAGCGCATACGCCATTATCGCAAGGCATGTGGGCTGTCTCAGGAGGCTCTTGCGGAGGAGGTGGGTATCTCCGTAACGCATATGAGCCACATCGAGACCGGGAACACCAAGCTAAGCCTTCCGGTTCTCGTAAACATTGCTGAGGCTCTTTCGGTGCAGACGGATGCTCTGCTTTACGACACCCCACGATTTTCCAAGACGGTTGCGTCGGAACACATACAGAATCTGCTTGATTCATGCACGACGGAACAGCTCTATGTGATTATTGATACGCTCGAAGCTCTCAAGGTTTCACTGGACAAGCACGTGGGTGATTGAATTGATTCACTGCCTCGACTTGTGAAAGCCCGGTACGAATAGGTGCCGGGCTTTTTTCGTGCGCCCATAGGTCGCTGTTATTGCCTATATACACCCACAGGCTATTGACAAAATACACGTTTGGGCGCATAATATATACATAAATGGGGGTGATTTCAATGGATGAGAACACAGGCAGCATGGCTCCAGCCGAGGAGCTTAAACACTTGCGCGAGCTGTACGGTATGAAGCGCTCCGAGTTCTGCGAGCATTTTGGAATCCCTATACGCTCGCTGCAACATTGGGAGATTGGAGACCGCAAGCCGGCTCCATTTCTGATTTTCCTTATTCGCAAGGTGTACGACCTCGAACAGGAGAATAAATACTTGCAAGAGTGCATCGACACACTCGACCGTCAAAACGATGAGCTGAAAGCACTTATTAAGTCTCAGGCAAATACACAGTAATAACCGAGGTGGATTTTCATGAGTACAAATAAAGAATTACGCGAGGGGGTGGCCGACAAGGCAAAAACCTGCTTCCTGTATGTTCGCGTCTCCACGAAGATGCAGGTGGAGAATGGAGAATCAATCGAGGCGCAGCTGTACGACCTGCGCGACTATGCAAAGCGCAATAACCTGCGCATCTTGCACGAATATATTGACGATGGATATTCGGGAAAGAACATCACCGGGCGTCCCCACTTCCAAGAGATGATGGAAGAGATAAAATCCGGCGTTCGCGCGGATTATGTTCTTGTGTTCAAGCTGAGCCGTTTCGGGCGTAACGCAGCAGACGCACTTTCGTCGCTTCAGCTTATGCAGGATTACGGAACAAACCTCGTCTGCGTCAAGGACGGCATCAACAGCGAAGCCCAGATGGGCAAGATGATGATTGCATTCATGTCGGCGTTCGCAGAAATGGAACGTGAAAACATCCTTGTTCAGACGATGGCTGGGCGCGAGCAGAAGGCCCGCGAGGGAAAGTGGAATGGCGGACAAGCCCCCTATGGCTATAAGCTCGTCAAGGACGAAAAGGGCAAGGGGCATCTGGAAATCGACGATGACGAGGCGGAAATCGTTCGCATCATATTCCGCGAGTACACCAAGAACGGCAAGGGCGTTATGGCGCTCGCATCTTGGCTTAATGCGCAGGGATACCGTAAGAATGTCCGTGGGAACGGCAAGTACGAGCACTTTGTCCCGACGTTTCTAAAGAACGTACTGTGCAACCCTGTATATATTGGAAAAATTGCTTACGGACGTCGCAGGACGACACCCGTCAAGGGCAAGCGCAACGAATACCGCATGATTAAGCAGTCCGATTATGACGTGTACGATGGAGAGCACGAGGCCATCATTGACGAGGCTACATGGAACGCGGCACAGGAGCGTATGGCCGAGGAGTCTCATCCGTTCCCGGAAGCAAAGACTGGCGAGCACGTGCATCTTCTCACGGGAATGCTCATCTGCCCGGTATGCGGGCGCAAGATGATTGCCAACGTCTCACACGGAAAGCGAAAGAAGGACGGGACTGTAGGCAAGTCCACCTACGCGTACGCCTGCAAGTACAGCAAGAAACAGTTCGGGCCAAGTTGCACGTTTACCCGCCAGTTCAAGCAAGATTACATCGACAGAGAAGTAATCGAGGTCATAGCACGTGCCGCCTACTCCGATGTATTCGAAGAGCGTGTGCGCGACGAGCTTGATGCCGCTGTGGATATTGAGAAGCTGGAAGCGGACGTGGAACGCATAGGCAAGGCACTGGACAACAACAAGGCGGCAAGGCGCATGCTGTCCCGCAAGCTCGATTCTTTGGACGTGTCCGACCGTAGCTATGAGCGTAAGTACGAGGATATGCAGGCGCGGCTCGATAGGCTATATGACGAGTACGCAGACATCGAGACTGCGTTCGATGACGCAAAGTCGAAGCTGGAGAGCGCTAAGGAGAAGCAAGTGACGACTGCTCGCATATACGAGATGCTTGACGAGTTTCGTGAGCATTTCGACGAGTATGACCCTGTGCGTAAGAAGGAGATTCTGCGGCAGGTAGTGGATAGCGTTGAGATAAATCCTGACGCAAACCCGAAGAAGGGTGACACGATTGTGACGCGTGTGCGCTTCAAGTGCCCCGTATCCTTTTATCCTACGTTGCCCGAAGAGGCTTATGATGCACTCGGCGTCAAGGAGTTCAACCGCTTGGAAACGACAGAATATGTTTCCGAGAAAAATTCTCGGGTTGACGAAGATACCGTTGAAACCGTAGCGGTCCTCGAACGCCGCTAACCAACCTCAGTAGATTTTTGGGACAAGAAAGGGGGCGACCCGCCTGGGCCGCCCCCTTCGCTTGGTTTATAAACTCCGCTACATCCCATTGCGCAGATCGCACACGCCGGCTGCCGCCATCTCGCGCAGCAGCGTCTCGCGGTCGCGCGTCACGATCAAATCCAGCGGGAAGTGAATCTCGTCGAGCATCTTGCGCGCGTGATCGAGCTTGCCAATGGCCATGCCAATGTGGGCATCGGTCGACACGCCAATGCCCACGCCCAGCTCGGCGCAGCGCTCGGCGATCTTGCGGCATACGGCCCAATGCTCAGTGTCGACACCGTGTTCAAGACTATGGTTGTTGATCTCGATAATCTTGTGCTTGGCCTTAGCTGCCAACAGCACCTCGTCGATATCGAACGGCACGCCCGAGCGACCCGCGTGGCCCAGCATGAACACCTTGGGGTGTTCCAAGGCATTGACATACATCTCGGTCGTTTGGGCCAGCGTCGCGCCCTCAGCAATCTGCGGATTATGCACGCTTGCAACCAAATAATCCAAATTACGCGTAACCAAATCGAACAGTGAATGCTGACGGCTGTACGAATCGCCGGCGATATCGAGCGTGACAGGAGTGTCCTCGCCAAACAGGCTTCCGTCCAGCGAAACGATATCGGCCTCGGCACCACGCAGCACCAGCACGCCGCTCCAAATGCGCGGCCAGATATCCTGGTTGATAAAGAATTGGTAACTGCGCAGGTCATTGGGGCAAGCCGTAACCATAGAGCTCAGATGGTCGGCAGATCCGAGCACCTGCAGGCCACGCTCTGCCGCCCAGTACACATTCTCCTCAATGGTCGAATATGCATGCGCAGAGAACATCGTATGGGTATGAATGTCACAAGAAAGCAGGTAGGGCATCAGGTCTCCTTATCTGGCACGGCCGTCGCTTATATTCATTGTACGCATAGCCTTCGATAGTCGTAAAACCACTCCATCCCAAAGACACAACGTCCATGACAACGGGGTCTGGCTTAACACCAAACCCCGTTTCACGTAAAACATTGTAGGCAGAGCGCTTTACTTTTAACGATACTCGTCCGCCAACTGTTTCCAAGCGGGTAGCGAATTGATAATCGTTTCGTAACTCACGCAATAGCCCAAGCGGAACCAGCCCGGCATGCCAAAGCTGTCCGAGGGCACTGCGAGCAGTTCGTACTTCTTCGCGCGCTCGCAGAAGGCGTTCGCATCGGGCTCCAGCGCTTTCACCCATAGGTAGAACGCGCCATCCGGCTCAACATAGGTGTAGCCGTACTCCGCTAGCGCATCGGTAAGCGCCGTGCGGTTGCGTGCATAGGCCTCAACGTCACTCGGCTCATCGATGCAATCGATAATCACGCGCTGGAAAAGCGCCGGCGCGCACACGAAGCCCAGCGTACGGGCAGCACCCGCAACAGCCGGCATCAGACGGGCAGCCTGCGGATTGGTGTTGGGAACCAAGATCCACCCCACGCGCTCGCCCGGCAGCGACAGCGACTTGGAATACGAGTAGCACACGATGGTGTGCTCGTAGATCGAGGGCACCCAAGGCACCTCGGCACCGTACACAATCTCGCGGTACGGCTCATCCGAGATGAGCATAATCGGATTCTCGGGATCGCGCTGAGCGTTGGCCTCGCGCAGAACATTGGCCAGTCGCGTCAGCGTGTCGCATGTATATACGGCACCGGTCGGATTGTTGGGAGAGTCAATGATGACGGCCGCCGTCTTATCGCTGATCGCCTTGAGCACGTTGTCCACGCTCAGCTGGAACGTATCTTCATCGGCGAGCGCCTCAACACACGTACAGCCGGCCTTCTCAATCCAAACGCGATACTCCGGAAAGTACGGGGCGATAACAATAACCTCGTCGCCCGGGTTCGTAACGGCGTTGAGCGTGCAGGTGAGCGAAGCCGCGGCACCCACCGTCATAAATACGTCTTTGCCCTCATAGCTCGTGCCAAAGCGGCGGTTGAGCGATTCGGCCACAGCGGCACGACATTGCGGCAGGCCCGGTGCGGGCGTGTAGCCGTGCAGCTGGTCGCTCGGCAGCTCCAGGGCCTTCTTAATCGACTCAGCCACAGCAGCGGGCGCCGGAACGCTCGGATTGCCCAGCGAAAAATCGAATACGTTTTCCGCACCGATCTGCGCCTTGCGCTCAAGGCCATAGCTAAAAATCTCACGGATGATGGAGCTTTCCGCGCCGCGAGCATACATAGTTTCGTTGATCATCTGTTCCCCTTTCGCATAGGCGCTATTGTACGCTTTAGCCGAGCAAAGTGCCGCAGCAATGTTGATTGGGGACAGACTTAAATGCGTGAAAACGCTCATTTAAGTCTGTCCCCAATCAACAGACGGCCCCATATCGCTCAAAAGAAAAAGCCTCCGCAGGTTTCCCCGCGGAGGCTTTCGCCACAAAGACTATTTGTCGGCATCGACGACGGCATGGTCATCGTCAGCATCATCGGATGCGACTTCGGCATCCTCCTGCATGGCCGCCTGCGCAAAGGCCGCGGCATCAGCCGCCAGCTCCTCCTCGCTCATTCGAGGCACGCGCTTCTTGGTCGGCATGCCGGCCGCCTTGGCGTTGCGCTCCTCCTTGGCCGCCAGGATATCGCCCTCGCGCTCAAGGTAGGCATCCCACTCGTTGTCGAGCAGGGCGTTCACGGCGTCGCCTTCGACGGTCTCGCGCTCAAGCAGCACCTTCGCCATCAGATCGAGCTGATCGCGACGGGCGTCCAGGATCTCGACCGCACGACGATGGGCCTCACGCATAATGCGCTGAACCTCGATATCGATGCGGCGCGCCGTCTCCTCGGAGTAATCCTGGTGATCGGCGTAATCGCGACCAAGGAACACCTGATGTTGCGCCTCGCCAAACACTTGCGTGCCCAGCTCCTCGCTCATGCCCAGGCGCGTGACCATCTCGCGCGCCATCTTGGTTGCGCGCTCCAGATCGTTGCTCGCACCCGACGTAATGTCATCGCACATGAGCTCCTCGGCAACGCGACCGCCCAAGAACACGGCGAGCTCGTCGAGCATCTCGTTCTTAGTCTTGAGGAAGTGGTCCTCCTGCGGAAGCTGCAGCGTGTAGCCCAGAGCCTGACCGCGGCTGACGATCGAGATCTTGTGGACCGGATCGGAGTGCTCCAGGATGTGGCCCACCAGGGCGTGACCGCTCTCGTGGTAGGCAATCGTGGTGCGCTCGGCCTCGGTCATCACGCGACCCTTGCGCTGCGGTCCGGCAATCACGCGCTCCATCGATTCCTCGACCTCGTCCATCGAGATCACGGAACGATGACGGCGAGCGGCCAGCAACGCAGACTCGTTGAGCAGGTTCGCCAAATCGGCACCAGTAAAGCCAACGGTCATCTGGGCGAGCTTCTCAAACTTAACGTCCTCGTCCATCGGCTTGTTCTCGGCATGCACGCGCAAGATCTGCTCGCGGCCCTTCACATCCGGACGGTCGACCGTAACCTGACGGTCAAAACGGCCGGGACGCAGCAATGCCGGATCTAGGATGTCAGGACGGTTGGTCGCGGCGATCAGGATGACCGACTCGCTTTCCTCAAAGCCGTCCATCTCGACCAGCAGCTGGTTGAGCGTCTGCTCGCGCTCGTCGTGACCGCCGCCCAAGCCAGCTCCGCGCTGACGTCCCACGGCATCGATCTCATCGATGAAGATGATCGACGGGGCCTGGGACTTGGCCTCCTTAAAGAGGTCACGCACACGGCTGGCGCCGACACCTACAAACATCTCGACAAAGTCGGAACCCGAGATACTAAAGAACGGCACGCCCGCCTCGCCGGCAACGGCCTTGGCCAGCAGCGTTTTACCGGTGCCCGGAGGGCCAACCAGCAACACGCCACGCGGGATCTTGGCGCCCAGCTTGCGATAGCGATCCGGATCGCTCAAAAAGTCACGGATCTCCTCGAGCTCCTCGACTGCCTCGTCCACGCCGGCAACGTCTTCAAACTTGACCTTGGGGCGTGTGGCCTCGTTGGTCTTGGCGTTGGTCTTGCCAAACTGCATGTTCCTGTTGTTGGCGCCCATCATCTGGCGCATAAAGTAGAACATGATGGCGATAAGGGCGATCGTCGGAAGCACACTCATCGCCAAGTCGCCCCAAAAATCGGGATCGTTGGTGTTGACGATGTACTTGGTATCGGGGTGCTCCGCCATGAGCTCGGCAAGCGAATCGGAGCCGACATAGGTCGAGGAGAAGCTCTTGAGCTCGCTCGTATCGCCCTTGTCCTTCTTCGTCTTCCAGTAATGACCCGTCACGCTTCCGTCTTGAACCGTATAGGTCAGATCTTCGACGCGATCCTGCTTGATGGCGCTCACCATCTCGCTCGTCGCGAGCTTAACGGTATTGCTGGAATTGGCAAAGCCGGAGCCCATGTTAAAGAAGGCGTAGCCCAGAAGCGCGCAAGCCAAAAGAAAATACAGCCAGCCCGTACGCGTGGGCTTCTTGCCTCCGGGCATCCCCGGGATCTTAGGCTCCCGGGGAGTCTGGGAATTGTTATCGTTACGGTCGTCGGGCATCTTACGAATAAACCTCCGGTTTCAAAATGCCCAGATACGGAAGGTTGCGATAGCGCTCGGCATAGTCGAGGCCGTAGCCCACCACAAAGGCATCGGGGCAATGGGTTCCAACATACTTGGGCGTGATGGCCGAGACGCGGTCCTCAACGTCCTTCCACAGGAAGGCGGCGACCTCCAGAGAAGCGGGCTTGCGGCTCTCGAGGTTCTTCATCAGATACTTGAGCGTCAGGCCCGAGTCCAGAATGTCCTCGACGATCAGCACGTCGCGACCGCGGATGTCGATATCCAGGTCCTTAATGATACGCACGATACCCGAGGACTTCACACCGTCGCCATAGCTCGAAACAGCCATGAAATCGATGTTGGTCGGCAGCTCGATCTTACGCATCAGGTCGCCCATAAAGACCACGGCGCCGCGCAGGACCGCAATCAGCACCAGATCCTTACCCGCGTAGTCGCGAGTAATCTGCTCGCCTAGACGAGAGACGATACCGTCGATATCCTCCTGCGTGAACAGAACCTTCTCGATATCCGGATGTTGAGAAGCCATGACAACCCTTTCTTGTGCTTATCGCCCACACACCGCCGTATGGACGCGAACTACACATTCTAGCAGCGCACGGGGTAAATTTACCAGCCCGTGCGCCATCAGCGCGGGAATACCGTCAACGTCGCACAGAATAGCAGGCGTGGGACGCTATTCCGCATCGACCACGCGGAGCAGATATGCCACACGCGTTGCGGCCGTGCACTTAAAACGCTCGTCCGCGCGAACTCCGGCGACCCACACCACGGCACCCCCCGGCGCCGTCCTCACCATGGGCACTCCGGCGCGCTCGGAAACGGGAATGCGAGCCTCACCTAGCAAGTCGGATACTTTCTTGCTTCGACCACTCATCCCTAACGGGCACATCACGTCTCCCGGTGCGGGACCGTCCACCCACAGGCGCGCCAATCGCGCCTCGGCAGGGATCTCGCCACGCGAGCCCGCCAGGATCCGCTCACTATCGCTGTCGGCAAAACCCAGGGCAGCCGCGTCTACCAAAGCTGTCACTTCCCCGGCAGCCGCAAGCTCACGGGCGCGGCGCACGATATCGCATCCCGGCTCAACGGCCATCGGTTCTGTGACCAGCATACGTCCCCCGCCCAACGGCAAACGACCGGGTACGGTAACCCAGTCCGCGACCAGGCCCTCGCGAGCCGCCGGCGCCTTAAACGCCAGCATGCCAAACTCAATGCGTGCGTCAATCCCCGCCGGAAGCGTGACCGAGCCGGCGCCCTCGGCAACGCAGGAAAGGACTCGCTCCACATGTCGCATCTCTGGACGAGCGTCCGGATCGATGCGCTTAATTGCCAGTCGCACGATACGCCGCGCGATTACCACCTCGGCCGCAGCAAGGCGCCTGGCATCGAGCACCAGCGCGCCCGCCGCCTCCTTACGCAGGCAGCTTCGAAACGCCTGTGCCGAAAGCTGAGACAAAAACGCGTCCTCATCGCCTAAGATCTCGCAGGCGGCGCCAATCGTCTTGCAGACGCTCGCGTTGCGCTGCGCCACCACCGGCATCACTCGATGGCGCACGTAGTTTCGCAGATACGAGATATCCTCATTGCTCTCGTCTTCACGCCACAGCTGACCATGTACCTGTAGATAGCCCACGAGCTCGCCATGAGTTAGGTCGAGCAAGGGACGCACCACAATATTCCTCCGGCGAGGAATGCTCGATAGGCCAGCGGGCCCTGAACCCTTAATCGCGTTCATCAAAAACGTTTCCGCGCGATCCGAAGACGTGTGCGCGGTGCAGATACGAGCCGCCGTTCGCGGTGCCCCCGTCTGGGCGCAGAGCTCGCGAACATACCTCCGCGCCGCGGCATAGCGCACCTCGCGGGCCGCGGCCTCAATATTGCCCGACTCCCCATCAAAATAAGCGTGCTCCACGCACAGCGGTAAACCATATTTCGCGCAGAGCTCACGCACAAAGGCCTCGTCGCCATCGGACGCCTTGCCGCGCAGATGATGGTTTACATGCAGCACATGCAGGCGCTCGCGAGCAATGGGGGCAACACCGCGTCCGTCTTGGATATCCAGCTTTGATGTGCACGCCATAAGAAGCAGTGCCGTCGAGTCCGCGCCGCCTGATACCATGAGCACGACAGGAGCAGTCTGCTGCCTCGTTCGGGTCTCATCGACTGCCCCGGGCACGGCATGGTGTCCGTAATGCTGTGATACCGTTGGCATTCGCTTCCTCCTCTATTCGCCCGCACCCATTGTATCCTTTGGAATCTTATGTCTCGTCTGCACCTTCATATCCTCGGCAGTGGCTCTAAAGGCAACTGCGCACTCATCGAGGGCCCGCAGGGGCTCATTATGGTCGATGACGGACTGTCTCGCCGCGAGACATTAAAGCGCATGGCAGAACTGGGGCTCTCGACAGACAACGTCTCGGCTCTTCTCATTACTCATGAGCATAGCGATCACATCAAGGGCCTCGATGTCTGGTGCAAGCACTGGCACGGCCCCCTCTTTGCCAGCAGGGGCACTCTTTCGAACAAAGAAAATCTTTCGCATCTGCCTGTCGAGGAATTCGATCCCGGCGACGCCCTATCCATTGCCGGCATCCACGTGCAAACCTACTCAACATCACACGATGTCATCAATCCAGTCGGTTATCGATTCGACGCCCTCGATGATTCCATCGGCTTTGCCACCGACACCGGAGAGCTATCGAGCCAAGCCATGAACACCCTCAAAGATTGTCGAGTCCTCGCGCTCGAAAGCAACCACGATGTGACCATGCTGCGCGAGGGAGAATATCCCCGCTTTCTTCAGGAGCGCATCCTGTCTGCAAGGGGACACCTCTCCAACAGCCAAGCCGCCGAAGCCGCGCGCGAACTTGTTACAGATCGCACCGAACAGCTCATTGCCATGCATATCAGCCAAGATAACAATCGTCCGAGCCTGACCGTCAAAAGCTATGCCAAAGCTCTAGCCGCAACCCTGGACGACGAGCTCGGCAGCTCCGCCACCCTTCTCCAAGGATCGCGAAAACTCTCGATACGCCCCGCAAGCCAGCATCGGCCAGCAACCATTCAATAGACTGTCCTAGACAGCAAAAGGGGCCGGGAATCGCTTCCCAGCCCCTTTTGCTGTCTTTTAATAGTGCGGAGCACCAACGAAGTTAGTCGATGGAGATCTTCGTAACGTTCTTCTTCTCGACGATCTTGGGAACCGTAACGGTCAGGATGCCATCAGCGTACTTAGCCGAGAGGCCCTCGCTCGAAGCGTCCTTAAGATACACGCCACGCGTCGCGCTGTACGAGCTAAACTCCTTCTGCAGGAAGTTCTTGGCCTCGTTCTCCTCGTCTTCCTCGACATTCACGCTAATGGAGAGACGGCCCTCGTTAAGCTCGACATCGATATCGTCCTTGGCGACGCCGGTCAGATAAGCCTTGACCTCATAGCCATCGCCCTTATCCTCAACGTCAACGGGGAACGCCTTAGAGGCAATCGAGCCGTTCGCTAGGTCACTCATATCATCAAACAGATCGAACAGCGAGCTTGCAGAGGGACGAACGCCAAAAACCGAACGATAAGGAACCATGCTTGCCATGTTTACCACTCCTTTATAGGACTGCCGAGTCATCTTCTAGGTGACTGGGACTTCTTTTGACGCTCTTATATATGCCCACCCGATGCTCATATATACATCGACTATAAAGTTTTTTGAGTCCGGTACTATAAGCATATCTAAGTGCATAGCACTAAGGTTTTAGGAAGGTTAAGGTTCTTTGAACCAGAGCTTAAATAACGAGTATGTCCACAGCTACAAATAACAAGGGGCTTACAATGAGCGCGTATACGTTGTTGGTAACGAGCTAAAGGGCATCATGGACGACCAAAACCAGAACAATATGTTTATGCCGACGCAGGGGGAAGATACTTCCACGCAGCCGCCACGGTTCCATCGCCCCCACATCTCGCAAGAGCCCATTAATGATGCAGAGCCCGAGTATGTGACGAGAAATCGATATCAAACGCTCGAGGATGCCCAAACGGGACGTAAGCATATGGGCGTCGCATCGAATGATCCCGTATATCTGAAAGATGCACCGTTATCAAAAAACAGCGCAATCAATGACGACCCGACGAAAGCGCCCATAACTCGGCAGCAAAGAGGTCCTCGACCTAAGCAAACCTTAACGCATTCGGCTCGTTATCTCGAGACGCCAAAACAAGGGAAAACGATCTTCGTTTCATCAAGCAAACGACGTAAGCAGCATCGACTCCAATTCCTACTTTTGATCATTGTGGTCATAGCGGTTGCCCTTGTAATTCGATTTTTTGTCTTTAAATAAAAGCTCATTACCCATAAGCCCAACCGAGTCACGGGTGAAATGCAACTACATTGTGAAGTATTAACGCAAAAAAGGGGGAGGCCGCGTGGCCTCCCCCTTCTCAGTTCAAGCGTACGGCTCGGTGCCGTCCACCGGTCAGCGGCGCCCTGGCCTCCCACGGGCTGACCC
>ENA-OWXD01000255-OWXD01000255.1-human-gut-metagenome-genome-assembly--contig:-NODE-255-length-18624-cov-17.2505_pt1 | contig 18624 bp, 18 predicted proteins | sample MGYA00249244_ERZ652055 | MGnify/ENA primary metagenome ERZ652055 (study PRJEB26925, sample SAMN05827059) | human gut metagenome | biome: ENVO:2100002; feature: ENVO:00000062; material: ENVO:00002003...
GATGAAGCATACTGACTTTTATACTATTTCGCAGATGTGACCGGATTTTCGAGGTAATCTGCGTATGGATAAGAAACCTGACCGTTCCGAAATAATTACAATGAGCCTCTTGTTTGCTTTAACGCTGGTCCTTATCGTATTAAAAGTAACGAAAGTGGTTTCATTGCCTTGGTTGTGGGTACTGGGTCCGCTTTGGCTTGGTACATATCGATACCGCGACTAGGGCTGCTTGCGCTGGGAGATTTCTCCCAGCGTTTTTTATTCCTCTGAGATGCCGAGATATCTACCAGTGTTTTGCCTTGATTCCAAAGGTCTGAAAATCACCAAGACCGACTTTGAAAACAAGTTGGATAAAATAATTTTTTCAAAGAAAATAGCTTGATGTCCTACTTTTTGGATGAAAAGTGTGCTATTCTTAGTAAGGAATAAAGATATAGGAGGATCATGGTATGGCGCGAGCTACATCCAAACCCAAGAAAGAAATTCCCATGGAGGAAGCCCTTTGGAAATCGGCTGACAAACTTCGTGGTTCTGTCGAGCCAGCAGAGTACAAGCACGTTGTTCTCAGTCTCTTCTTTTTGAAGTTTGCCAGCGATAAGTTTGAGGCACAAAGGAAAGCTATTTCTGAAAAATACGGTGAGAAGTTTGTTGACAATGTTGCCTTCTATACGAAAGACAACGTGTTCTTCCTACCTGAGATCAGCCGTTGGTCTTTCATCATGGCGAATGCGAAACAGGATGATATTGCGCTGAAAATCGACACCGCCCTCTATACGATTGAGAAAGCGAATCCCACACTGAAAGGCGCACTGCCGGACAACTATTACTCACGTCTCCACATTGACACGGCAAAGCTGGCGTCGCTGCTGGATGAGATTGACAAAATCAACACCGGTGACAAAGAAAATGACATTATCGGACGGGTCTACGAATACTTCCTGAGCAAGTTTGCACTTGCGGAAGGCAAAGGCAAGGGCGAGTTCTATACGCCAAAGTGCATTGTCAATTTGATTGCAGAAATGATTGAACCGTATGATGGCATTCTCTACGATCCTTGCTGCGGTTCTGGCGGTATGTTCGTGCAGTCAATGAAGTTCGTGGAGGCACATCACGGCAACAAGAAGAAGGTCTCTATCTACGGTCAGGAGTATACAAACACAACGTATAAGCTGTGCAAAATGAATCTGGCTATCCGCGGCATCTCTGCAAACCTTGGAGAAATGGCAGCGAACACATTCACCAATGACCAGCACAAGGATCTCAAGGCAGATTACATTATGGCAAACCCGCCTTTTAACCAGAAAGAATGGCGTGGTGATAATGAGCTGACTGATGATCCGCGCTGGGACGGCTATGAAGTTCCACCCACGAGCAATGCGAACTATGGCTGGATTCTGAACATCGTTTCAAAGCTATCTCAGAACGGTGTTGCTGGGTTCCTGCTTGCAAACGGTGCACTCTCTGACGATGGCACAGAGCTGAAAATCCGCCGTCAGCTCATCGAGAACAATCTCGTTGAAGCAATCATCATCCTTCCCCGAAACCTCTTCTACACCACTGACATCAGCGTTACGCTTTGGATTCTGAATAAGAACAAAAAGGCTCGTGTGGTTGAAGAAAATGGCGAGGTAAAACGCTTCCGTAACCGTGAGCGGGAGATTCTTTTCATGGACTTGCGGCAAATGGGAAGCCCCTATGAAAAGAAGTACATTGAATTGACAGCAGAAGACCGTGCGAAGGTCACGAGCGTCTACCACGCATGGCAGCAGGAAGGCTATGAAGAAACTTATCAGAATGTGCCTGAGTTTTGTTACAGCGCATCCTTCGATGAAGTTGCAGAAAAGGGATTTACCCTTGTTCCGAGCCGTTACATCGAGTTTGTAAACCGTGATGAGAACATCGACTTTGATACGAAAATGAAGACGCTGCAAAGCGAACTTCGTGATCTGCTTGTTGCAGAAGAGAAGTCGAAGACTGACCTGTTGACTGTGTTTAAGGAGCTGGGCTATGAAATCGAATTATGAACCCCTTGGTAAACATATTCAGCTTGTTGATTATCGGAACTCTGAGGAAGTCACCAGCACCGTTCTTGGCATAAGCATCGACAAAGAGTTTATGCCTTCCGTCGCAAATGTAATTGGCACAGATTTGAGCCGGTATAAGCTGATCAGCAAGGGGCTATTTGCCTGTAACCCGATGCACGTTGGACGCGATGAACGTCTTCCGATTGCACTCTATGAGAAAGCCAACCCCGCAATAGTTTCTCCGGCGTATTTCATGTTTGAGATTATTGACCACGACATCTTGAATGAAGAGTATTTGATGATGTGGTTTCGCAGACCGGAGTTTGATCGTGAATGTTGGTTCATGACAGACGGCAGTGTTCGAGGCGGAATTACATGGGATGATCTTTGCCGTATAACGCTCCCTGTCCCCTCCTATGCGAGACAATGTGAGATCGTCGAGTCCTACCGTACAATTACCGACCGCATTGCTTTGAAGAGAGCGGAAAATGATAATTTAGAGGCGCAAACACAGGCTCTTTTTGATGAACTCTTCCTTCGGGATGGAATGCCTGATTGCACTCTCAGCGAAATTGCTAATGTGAATCCAACTCGAGCATTGTCAAAAGGCTGCATCGCTAAATGCTATGATATGTCCTGCCTTCCGACTCGTGGCTGCGTCCCAGAAGGCGGCGAAATGAAAGCCTATAATGGCGGTGTCCGGTTCCAAAATGGCGATACCCTAATTGCGCGTATTACTCCTTGCCTCGAAAATGGCAAGGCAGCGTATATTAACATCCTCAATGACAAAGAGGTGGCTTTTGGCTCCACGGAGTACATTGTGTTTTCTCCGGTTGATACGATGCCATCTTCATTTTACTATTTTTTAATCCGAAGCAAGAAGTTTCGGGCTTTCGCATTACAATACATGAACGGTTCGAGTGGACGGCAGCGAGTATCAGGCGATGAACTTGCCGCGTTCCCTTTGACCAAGCCGTCGCACGAAGCACTTTCTCGGTTTGATATGGTTGCAAAACCTGTTTTGGAACAGTTTAAGGTGGCTTCACTGGAAATCAACCGCCTGAATGCGCTTCAACAGCTTATTATAGCTTCAATCTCAAGCCGCTAAATTATCATTTACCGTCCATTACTCTCACCAGTGGCGAGAGTTTTACCCCAAGAACTGCCACTGAAAAGTCGTTCTCTGAGAATATTCAAAGGAGACACGACAATGAAAGAACAACTGATTCAAGAAGTGCAGCGTCAGATGCTTCCGTTTCTGAACAACGCACAATTAAAACAGCTTCAAAGCGTCCTTGAAGGGGTGTTGAGTGGCGTAGAGTTGAGTCGCAGCGCAGGTATGGTAGACAGCGCAAAGATCGATACGGTTGTCTGTTTCATCAACGCAAAACGCATTGAAGGCTGCTCAGAAAAAACCTTGAGCTATTACCGTCAGACCATTGTGTCAATGCTATCCGGCATTGACAAAGAACCACAAGAGATCGTAACTGAGGACTTGCGAAAGTACCTAACAGAGTATCAGGCAAACCGTAAGTCGAGCAAGGTCACGATAGATAATATTCGCCGCATCCTGTCCAGCTACTTTTCGTGGCTTGAAGATGAGGATTACATCGTAAAAAGCCCGGTACGCCGGATCCACAAGGTAAAAACGGCAAAAGTGATCAAGGAAACCTATACCGACGAGGCATTGGAAATCATGCGCGACAACTGCTGCAATGTCCGCGATCTTGCGATGATAGACCTTCTTGCGTCCTCTGGAATGCGTGTTGGTGAGATGGTTGCCCTTAACCGCGATGACATCAACTTCAATGAACGGGAATGCGTTGTTTTCGGAAAAGGGAGTAAGGAACGGATCGTTTATTTCGATGCCAGGACAAAAATCCATCTCCAAAACTATCTGGAAAGCCGAACAGACACCTGTTCAGCGTTATTCGTCTCTTTGACTGCACCGCACGACCGTTTGCAGATCGGCGGTGTAGAAAGACGGCTTCGAGAGCTGGGAAAAAGGCTAAACTTGCCTCGTGTCCATCCACACAAGTTCCGAAGAACACTGGCAACATCCGCCATAGACAAAGGAATGCCCATAGAGCAAGTCCAGCAGCTCTTAGGGCATCAGAAAATCGACACGACTATGCACTACGCTATGGTCAAACAGCAAAATGTTAAGCTGGCACACAGAAAATACATAGGGTGAGGTGTCACAATGAAAGAAGGATATAGGCTGCTTGGAGATTTCATTCAGCCGGTTGACGAACGAAACAGGGATTTGAGAGTTGATTATTTGCTTGGTGTCAGCATCAGCAAGCAGTTTATTCCCTCCATTGCGAATATTGTTGGAACGGACTTGTCGAACTATAAGATTGTTCGTACTGGGCAATTTGCATACGGCCCTGTTACGTCTCGGAATGGCGAAAAAATTTCGATTGCTCTTTTACGAGATAAGGATTGCATTATTTCAAGTTCATATACCGTGTTTGAGGTTGTGAATAAGAATGAGCTTGATCCAGAATACCTTATGCTTTGGTTTAGTAGACCGGAGTTTGACCGCTACGCCAGATATATGTCTCATGGGAGTGTCAGAGAAATCTTTGAGTGGGATGAACTTTGCAAAGTCGAACTGCCGGTTCCTGATATTGACAAACAGCGCAGCATTGTGAAGGCGTATCAGACCATTACAGAGCGAATTGAGCTGAAACGGCAGATAAATGATAATTTAGCGGCTTGACATTGATGTGGTAATCACATTTTTTAGGTCGCTAAGTTTAGCAATTTCGTGGGTATTTTCAATCATTTTGGCATATAACGGTGTTACTTGCTTCTCGAAATATTGAAGCACATCTTCTGTTGGTAGAATGAGCGGTATCTTTCTAAGTGCGTTCAATCTCACATACGATTGTGTGCTTCCTGCCATATAGGAAGCGATATAGTTCTCCACGATTTTGCTCTTTAGATATGAGAGAATGAAATAGCGTATTGTTGGGTTTTGAGAAGTACGAAATAATCCTACATTCTTTATTGCAAAATCAATTTCTTTGTCTGTGATGAGAGTAATGATACCGATTGTTCCAATCATACTAAAGAGAATATCCCCATATTCGACCTTGCTTCTCTCATTGGCTTTTTTGAAGTCAGCTTCGCTAATAAAGTACGCTTCACTACGATCAACAGCGTATGGGAGCAAATGGCGAGAAGTGATGAGATATTTACCGGATTCAGTCGGGCTTGGCGAGTCGTGCGTACCATCACGAACATCAACTACCGAGTCTAAGTCAACCAAATCCCAACTCGAAGGATATTTGCCGAACTCAAACTCTACAAAGTCGGGATATTCCGCTTCTTCATAGTCAATAAGCAAGGACTTGAAGACAGCCTGTACGGTCGCTTCTAAATTATCATTTACGGGAGAGAACGATTATGGATAAGATGAATCTACATAAGTGCACACACGCGCTATCCGTGAAGAGAAAATCGTTCTGTGGTCTGGGAATAGAGTAAACAGAAAGGGGGAAATTATAATGGCTAACTTCAATGAGCATTCTCTTGAAATGTCCATAATGGAGCTGTTTCAGGAAGAAGGATATATCTATTTGAATGGCGAGCAGATCCACCGCGAACGCTCTGAGGTTCTGCTTATCGATGATTTGCGGAAGTACCTTCTGAACAGATATGCTGTGGAAGGGCTTACTCCAAGCGAAGTTGATAGCATTATCCTTCGCTTGAGGTCTATTTCCGGCACAATCTATGAGGCAAACAAAGCCGTCTGCAAATTGATTTGCGATGGCTTCATTTTCAACCGCGAGGATCATACAAAGAAGGATCTTTATATTGAATTGATTGATTTTGATGAGCCGGAGAAAAACGTGTTCAAAATCGTCAACCAATTTGAAATTGAAGGCATTAACAACCAGCTACGCATACCTGATGGGATTGGTTTCATCAACGGCATCCCTGTTGTTGTGCTTGAGTTCAAGAGTGCAGTCAAAGAAAACACAACGATCATGGACGCATATACGCAGCTCACCGTGCGTTATCGCCGTGACATTCCTGAACTCTTCAAGTATAACGCCTTTATCGTCATAAGCGATGGCGCAAATAATAAATACGGCTCCTTCTTTTCTCCGTATGACTTCTTCTATGCGTGGAGAAAGATCGAGGCCGACGATAAGGAATTGGACGGCATCAATTCCCTTGTAACTATGGTGAGTGGACTGTTCCGCAAAGAACGGCTTTTGGCAGTCATCAAGGATTTTGTCTATTTTCCTGATAGCTCGGACAAAGACCTCAAAATCGTCTGCCGCTATCCTCAGTATTTTGCTGCGGTCAAGCTGTTTGAGAATATCAAGGCACATCTCAGACCGGAGGGGGACGGCAAGGGCGGCACATACTTCGGCGCGACAGGCTGCGGAAAAAGCTATACTATGCTCTTCCTCACAAGAATGCTTATGAAGAGTACCTTCTTCCATAGCCCTACAATCCTGATTATTACAGACCGAACGGATTTGGATGACCAGCTATCAAAGCAGTTCGTAGCATCCAAGAAGTACATCGGTGACGAAACCGTTGTAAGCATTGATTCCCGCGAAAAGCTGCGTCAGGAACTTCAAGGCCGGACAAGCGGCGGCGTGTACATGACTACCATCCAAAAGTTCACTGAGGATTTGGAACTTCTGACAGATAGAACCAATGTAATCTGTATTTCTGATGAAGCACACCGCAGCCAGATCAACCTCAATCAGAAAGTCAAGGTTACTGCGGAAGGTGTGGAACGAACCTATGGGTTTGCAAAGTACCTCCATGATTCCCTCCCCAATGCAACTTATGTTGGGTTTACCGGTACGCCCGTAGATGGTACGATTGAAGTATTTGGTCCGGTTGTCGATGCCTACACAATGACAGAGGCGGTCAAGGACGGCATCACAGTTAACCTTGTCTATGACGGACGCGCTGCACGGGTCACTCTTGATCAGGCAAAGGTTCGGGAAATCGAAGATTATTATGACCGTTGTGCTGTTGAGGGTGCAAATGAGCATCAGATTGAGGAAAGCCAGAAGGCGGTTGCTCATATTGATGCGATCATCGGTGATCCTGACCGACTTCACGCAGTTGCGGAGGACTTCATTAACCACTATGAGACCCGCGTTGCCGAAGGAGCTACGGTCGCAGGAAAAGCAATGTTTGTCTGCTCTAATCGCAAGATTGCATACGCTTTTTATCAAATTATAGTTGGAATGAGACCGGAATGGGCAGAGAAAAAGGTTTGTCCTGACGGGGTTCAACTGACGGAAAAAGAGAAAAAGGAACTCAAGCCCATCGAGAAGATCAAGCTCATTATGACGCGAAATAAAGATGATGAGCCGGAGCTTTATGAAATGCTGGGAACGAAGGATGATCGCAAGGAGTTTGACCGTCAGTTTAAGAACGTAAAATCTAATTTCAAAATTGCGATTGTTGTTGATATGTGGCTGACTGGCTTTGATGTGCCGGCACTTGACACAATTTACATCGACAAGCCTATCCAGCAGCACACCCTTATTCAGACGATTTCCCGCGTCAACCGTGTCTATACCGGCAAGGACAAGGGTTTGATTGTGGACTATATTGGTATCAAGAAAAACATGAATCTTGCTCTCAAGAAGTACACCAACTTTGAGAGTGATGAGTTTGAAGGCGTCGAGCAGTCTGTCACGATCGTCAAAGACCAGCTTGATGTTTTGGCACAGATGTTCCACAATTTCAATAGTGCGGATTACTTCAACGGCTCTCCGAAAGAGCAGCTTGCTTGCCTCAACCGTGCTGTTGAGTATGTCCAACTCACGGAAGATTTAGAAACACGCTTTATGGCTGCGGTTAAGCGCATGAAGCAAGCGTTCAATCTGTGCAGTTCTAGCAATGCAATTTCCGATAAAGAGAAGGACTATTTGCACTTCTATTGTGCTGTGCGTTCGATTCTTTTTAAACTCACAAAGGGTGACGCCCCTGATATTTCGCAAATGAATGCTCGCGTCCGTGAACTGCTTGAAGGTGCAATTCAATCAGATGGTATAGAAGAACTGTTTGAAACCGGGAAGCACATCTCCGTTGATATTTTCAGCGATGAGTATCTGGATAAGATAAACGCAATCCCGCTACCCAACACGAAAATCAAGGTTTTGCAACGACTTCTCTCTCAAGCGATTGACGAATATAAAAAGGTCAATCGAATCATGGGCATGGAGTTCTCAGATCGTCTCAAGCAGGTCGTTGATGCATACAATAATCGTCGGCGTGACGAGGCTTTTGCCAACGAAGTCCTTGACGATGTAGCGGAACAACTTGCGAAGCTTCTTGAAGAACTCAAAAAGGAAAAGGATTCTTTCAAGGGCATGGGGATTGACTATGAAGAAAAGGCCTTCTATGACATCCTCAAGGCGGTTGCTAAGAAGTACGAGTTCGAGTACCCGGACGATAAGATGATTGAATTGTCAAAGCGGATTAAGATTATTGTCGATGATAAAGCCAAATACACCGACTGGTCTACCCGTGATGATATTAAAGCAAATTTGCAAGTTGACCTTATTCTGTTACTGGACGATTTTGATTATCCGCCTGTAACTATTGATGACGTCTACAAAGAAGTTTTGGAACAAGCTGAAAATTTTAAGAAGTATTCAGAATAACAACTTAAAAGGACGCATAGCTTACGCAAGCAATGTTTTCGTCTATACAAAAACACTTTTTGCGTTGCAAAATGCTTGTTGGGGAGTGCCCCAAACCCCTTTGTTCTGCATTTTTCAATGCAGGCTGCGCATCCCTGCGGGACGCTTTTTACCCGGTGATGCTCTCCGGGTCATCGAGGACTTGCATAAGGTGTGATGCCGCTTCTGCCAAAGAAGCGTACTTCATCTGTTCCGGCACCGGCGCATCCAGAAGCGAAGCACCCCAATTCTGCATACATTTCTTAAGATCCTTCCGCGCTAGTTGTGCAGCCTCCCGGCGTACCTCTGGGGATGTGTCCGTGTCCAGAACATAGGCAGCATGAAATCTGCCGTTGCGATCTTCCGTCAATTGCACCATGGAATTGTGGTCAATCCAGAAATGGCAGAACCAGAGTTTGCCCTCGATGTTCTCCATGTCATGGTGCAATTCTTCTTCATCGCTCCATTGCGGCACTTCGGAAAGAATGCTCTGCAACTGCTCATACGCCTGCTGCTCGGCAGGGGTGGCTTTCTTGCAACGGTATTCCCGCTGGATGGTGCGCTGCCAGTACAGCGCCAGCTTGCCCTGCTTTGCGCGCTCGATTGCGTCCTGAATATCCACTAAAATACTGTACCGTGGTTCTCTCATTTCAGCACCTCCAAATCAATTCTTTAGAGTATAACACACTCTATAAGAACAATTATAGCCGAAAGCGATGCAAATGAAAAGCGTACCGGCTAAATCCCAGCCGATACGCTTGCAAGGGTTGCTGATTATTCTTCGTTTGTGAGATAAGGGAGATTGCCGATATAAGTGTCCAGCAGATCGAGTGCCGCTTTTTTCTGGATGGGGGTCAAACCTTCCAGCCGCTTGCAAATCTCATCATCGGTCACATGGGATGCTGTTCCAACGTAATCACGGAGCAGAACGTCAGCCGGAATATCCAGCGCGTTCAAAATGCTGATGAGCGTAGAAAGACTAGGCTCTTTCAGTCCACGCTCAATTGCACCGATAAAATTGGTGGAGAGATTCGCTTTTTCTGCGAGTTGCTCCATCGTCAAACCCTGATTTTGCCGCTGCTCCCGCAGGCGCTGCCCGAATAATTCTTTCATAGCACGCTCCATTTCAGTAGAGTTGTTTACACTCCATAGAATACCTGTTGTGGTGCGCCCAATACACAATCAATAGACTGTGTTGTTTCCGACAGGATGGCAAAACATAAAAAATACCGGGAGCTGACCACTCTCGGTCAACTCCCGGCAATCTGTTTTTATCGAGTCTGTTCGTTCTCCTGTACTGTTTTTTCTTCTGCAAAAAATCGTTCTACGTTTTTCTGTGCCCGAACCAGTTCTTGCATCTCGTTCCGTGCCTTGCGGTAGTCCGGGTAAGCGGCTTTCTTCTTGGTCAGTAGTTCTGCAAACTCCGCATCCAACTCCTTGACCTTCGGCAGCTTCTGCAGCCCGGCTTCGTCAAAAGCAGCTTTCGCCGCCTTGTGCAGAGTGATTTCCTCCCGATGGGCTTCCAGAAATGCTTTGCTGTACCCGGCTTTCCGATAAAAAAGACCCAATCGGGTCTTACGTTACGGTCAGCGCTCGTTGCGGCGCTGCTGCTTTTTCTGCCACGCATCCAGAAGCTGGATGATCTTCTCCTCCATCTGTTTGGGCGTGTAACTGCGGGGGAAATACTTCCGCAGGATCTCATTTTTGATGGTCACGGTGTCTTTCTCGCTCTTTTTCTCCTGTCCCATCACATCAAAGGCTTTTTCGTAGCTGAACTCTCCCTGCTGTGCCATCTTTTTCAGTTGCTGCGCCTGCGATAAGGACGGCGCATTCTGGGTGTCCTGCATGGCTTCTAAAAAATCCCGCTGTTGGCTTTCGTCCAGATAGGACAGCTCCACAGCGGGATTGAAGGAGATTTTCTTTTCGTCTACCATGTCCAGCAGTTCCGGGATAAGGTTGGTCAGGCGGATGAACCGCTGGACTTGATTGCGGCTTTCACCTAAATCCTGTGCCACTTTTTCATCCGCTCGTAACTTCGTCCCAATTTGGGACGAAGTTAAATCCGACCTAGCACCTTGATTTTTTAGAGCTTCCAGCTTCATTTTGTAGGCGAACGCCCTCTCGCTGGGCAAGATGGTTTCACGCTGGAGATTGCTGTCCACCATGAGCAAAACTGCGGCATCATCATCCATATTGCGGACGATGACTGGCAACGTTTCTAGCCCGGCAAGTTTAGCCGCATACTGACGGCGGTGCCCGGAGATGATCTCGTAGCCGTCACCGTCCGGGCGAGGTCGGGCAATCAGCGGAGCCAGTACGCCGTACTGTGCGATGCTCTCCACCGTCCGGGTCATGGCTTCATCGTCCAGCACCTTGAAAGGGTGGTTGGTGAAGGGGTGCAGCGCATCAATGGGAATCTGCTGTACCTGCTCCCGTTGTTCCTCCTGTCGGTTTTCCTCGGTGGAGAACAGGTCATCTAGCCCTTTCAGAGCTAAGTTTCCGTTGTCGATCGGCATCCGCCAGCACCTCCTTCGTCAGAGTTTTATAGGCTTCTGCCACCTTGCCCTTGGGGTCATAGGCAAAGATGCTTTTGCCTGCCGCACTGGTTTCAGCCGCTCGGACGGAGCGGGGAATGGTCTGTTCAAACACCTTCAGGTGCTTTCCGTATGCCTGCCGGATCAGATTGCTGATCTGCTTTCCGTAGTTGGTGCGGCTGTCCGTCATGGTCAGCAGAATCCCCTCGATTTTCAGCTTCGGGTTGATCTGCCGCCGGACCTTTTGGACGGTCTGCAAAAGCTGTTCCAGACCTTTTGCGGAAAGATACTGCGCCTGCGCAGGAATCAGGGCAGCGTCTGCCGCCGCCAGTGCGTTGATGGTCAGCATCCCCAGCGAGGGCATACAGTCCAGCAGAATAAAATCGTACTCCCGCTTGGCACTGTCCAGCACCTGCTTGAGCATCTTTTCCCGGTTCATGCTGTTCACAAGGGCAACTTCCAGCCCTGCCAGTTCGATGTTGGCAGGGATCAGGTCAACGCCCTCTGCGTGGTGCAGAATGCCCTCGCCGGGCTGGATGGGCTGGTCGTTCATGGCTTTCTGCATCAGGGTGGAGAGGGTCGTGGACAGTTCATCGGGCTGCTGCCAGCCCATGCTGATGGTCAAGCTGCCCTGCGGGTCAGCGTCCACCAACAGGACTTTCTTACCTTCCATCGCCAGCCCAATGCCAAGATTTTCACAGGTGGTGGTCTTGCTGGTACCGCCTTTCTGGTTGACGATGGCTATCGTGGTTGCTTTCTTTGAAATTTTTATCACCTCCGCACCGCTAAGTCGTGGTTGGTTTGGTTCTGATAGGAAAGCTGCATCGTGGTGGGCGCATTGTAGAGCATCGCCAGCAGATACTGCTTCATGTTCCGCACCGGGGCGGTGTTTTCTGCCAGAGAACCCAGCACAAAACGGATGTGGTCAGCGTTCAACTTTTTCAGCCGACTGCGTACCACCTCGGCAGGTTTGTCATCTCCGGCGATCCGCAACATCTTGCGTTTGGTGGAACAGGTGTCCACAAGCAGATCTACGATCTGGTAGATGGTGTCCTCATCGTCCGGGCAGAGCCGGAGCAGAAGTTCTACCTCCAGTACCTGATAAAAATAATCCTCAAGCTGCTCCCGGATGCCCCCGGAATAGATGGGGTCAGGATCGTTCCACTCTGTCTTATTCTTATCAGTCTTATTTGCTTGCGGTTTTGGCTGCTCCAGAATTGCGTTTTCGACAGCGCCTGAATTGCTGTTTGGGCAATTCTGTACTTGCGCTTTTGGCAAGCCGGAGGAAAAGTCCTTGACGTAGATCAGGCTGGGTCTGCCCAGACCACGGCGTTTGCGCCTGATGAGGTCGATGTCCTCCAACTCCCGGAACAGCTTGACCGCTTTATGCTCGGCACAGCAGAGGGATTCCTGCACTTCCCGGACGGTGTAGATGATATACACCCGCCCCTGCTCGTCCAGCCAGCCGTTCTTTGCGGACAGGCTCATGCGGTCCAGCAGGATACCGTACAGTGTCCGGGCATCGGTGGAGAGCTGCCGGAAACGGCAGTCTTGGAACAGTGCTTTGGGGATGCGGAAATAGGAGAACAATTCGCCCGACTGACCATAGAAGTAGTCCAGCGTCATTTGGTGTGACCTCGGATTTTCAACTGTGAGTGCTTATTCATGTGGAAAACCACCTTCTTTCAGAAATGAATGTAAAAACAGGTTGACATTTGCCAGCGAGAACGCTTACAATGGGAGATAGTAAAAGAGTCAACCCAAAACTATGTTGGATAGGAGGACAAACGGTGAAACTGCAAACAATTCGAGTGAAAAATTTCAAAAATTTCACTTCAGCAGCAGATGGTGGCTTTATTGAAATCGCTTTGAATGGTAAATCCACAGTCTTTTATGGCAACAATGGCTCAGGTAAATCGACTCTCCTCAGTGCAGTTTGCTATGCTGCATGGCCTTTTATCAACAGGCTGAACAATGCTCAAGGAACGGGATACCGAACATTAGATAAGGAACAACTGCATATTGGTCAGCGCAGTGGAAGTAGTGCGCGATATGGTACCGGTATTGTGTTACAGCTTGACGGAGAAACATTCGAGATCACAAAAGAAATGGAAAAAACCGCATCTGGTCGAGTGAATGCGGTCAATGCAAGTCAGCAAAGTAAGCAAGCGGTTGATTTAGCACAGTTTTTTAATGAACATTATCTGGCGGACGATGATACAGTTGCCGGAGATGATTGCCCGAAGCAGAATATGCCTGTGTTTCTAAATTACGGAACAAATAGACTTGTTCTGGATGTTCCATTAAGGATACGCAAAAAGCATTCTTTCTCCAAAAGAACAGCATTGGAAAGAGCATTGGAAAACAGGCTTGATTTCCGTACTTTTTTCGAGTGGTTTCGCAATCAGGAAGACTTTGAAAATGAGCAGAAAAGTATAAAACGCGATTGGGATTATCGCGATCCTGCGTTGGAGTGTGTGCGAAAAGCAGCCCTCTCAATGCTGGACGATGCTGAAGAAATCAAAGTGCGTCGGAATCCTCTCCGAATGGTTGTCATACGCAATGATAAAGAATATCGCGTAGACCAACTGTCAGATGGTGAAAAGTGTACGCTAGCCTTGCTGGGAGACATTGCTCGCCGCGTGGCAATGGCGAACCCCTGCCGTGAGAACCCGATGGAGGGAGAGGGCATCGTACTGATTGATGAACTTGATCTGCATATGCACCCTGCGTGGCAGAGGAAAATACTATCAGTGCTTCGGAAACTTTTCCCAAACATTCAGTTTTTGATTACAACGCACTCTCCGCAGATTCTTGGGGAAGTGGATAGAAGCTACAATTTGTTTATGCTTGAGAAAAATGCTGATGGCGAAAGCGAGCTACACGATCGTTATCTATACGGTAAGGATTCTGACAGCATTCTCCGTGCGGATATGAATGTTACTGTTCGCACATCCGAAGCTGAAGAATTGTTTGAAAGGTTTTATCATGCTCTCGACCAAGATGATTATACGGTTGCTGAAACCGTTCTCGACGAGATGAATTCTAAGCTGGGTGATGACCCTGAAATTGTAAAGTGTCGCACACAGTTGGATTTCAGCCGTATGTGAGGAAACATATGATACACATTGTGAAAAAACACGAGCCAAAGGAATTAAAGGAATACCGTGAAAGCGAATCCTGCACTGGTGTACGACCGACTTACGATTCCATGAGTAGCGACCTGCATGAGTATGTTTTGTCAAAGTTGGTGGAAGAACAGGGAGGACTGTGTGCATACTGTATGTGCAGAATTCCCGAAACCGACAAAAAAACAGGGAGTACATTGAAGTGTACGATTGAGCATATTGAACCTCAGAGCCTGACGAGGGGCACTGAAAACTGGAAAAAAGAATTGGAGTACAGTAACTTTCTTGCAGTATGCTCAGGAAATGAAAACAGAGGAGCTTTATGTTGCGATAAATCAAGAGGGAACAAAAAACTTTTTTTGACACCATTAAATCCTGAGTGCAATCATTTGATTCAATACTCTTACAGCGGCAAGATACTGGCTGCCGAAACGATACCTGCTAAAGAGGACCGGGATGAAATCAATCGTGAACTAAATGATATTCTGAATCTGAACGATGGTAAGGACTTGAAAACCAAGAGAAAAAATGCTCTTGATGGTATGCTGTCGGTATTGCAAAAGCAGCATAAAGATCAAGATATTGAAGAGTGCAGAAGAAAGTTAAGAGAGCTGGAAGCACCCAGAGGTCAAAAAGTTGAATACGTCGGGATTTTAATATTTTGGCTAAAGAAACATATTCAACGTCTTGAAAGCAGAGGATAATAGTTGAGATAGATTGGAATCTTGCTGTAAAATCATACATTTTCTAAACGAACAGGACTGCCTCACATACATTGCGTTGTGGAGCAGTCCTGTCTGTTTAGTATGTAATGGTCATTGCACCTTCATGGCATTCCTGCGCATAGGTGCGGAGCAGGTCAAGGTGCTTTGAGGATTTTCGGATAATGCCCGTTGCACGGTCGCCGGACATAAACTCAACGACCGCAAGCCGAGGAATCGTTAATGTGCCACGAATTTTGAATCCAACAAGGATCTTCTGATTGCACCACCTCTGGATGCTCTGTGCAGAGTAGCCCGTCAGTTCCGAAACTACCGGGGTAGTCAGCAGATCATCATATCCAACCGTGAGATTTTCCCATAGGGTATACAGCCCTGTTTTTTCCGGTTCTGTAAAATTAAAGCGGATGATCTCTGTGGCAGGCTTGTCCGGGTGCCGCTTGGAGCAGCCGTTCTTTCCGATATAAAAGCCCGTTGGCACTTTATACTTTTCGGGATGATCTTCACGGTCACACAAGTAGGTGATCACATCGTGGGTCGCAATATGGTATTTGCGTGTTTTCTTTCCTGTATTGATACACGGAACGAGGCCGGAATCCAGAAGGTACTTGGCGTGTTGCTTGTTGATGCGGGCAACGCGATAGAACTGGTCTTTCGTCATTCCGTTGGGATATTCTTCGAGTATTTTATAGCACTCTAACAGAGTCCTCATGTTCATCCATCCTTTGCTGCTTTGTTTTTCGTCAGCGGCAGAAGCAACATATTTCATGGATGGATGATAGGCTTCTGGAATCTCTCTCGCCCGTTCTCTCCAAAGGGCGTAAAATCTCTTCCAATTCTCTCCAAAAGGCGGATTTTTCTGCGTTTTGGAAAGTGGGTTCAAATCCGCATGGAGCCTAGTGATTTTGGATTTTGATGAAATTTTGAGCGTAAATTCGATGGTTCGTATCTTCTGGCAAAGTGGGCTAATTACCTCTATCTTCCACCAAGTACCGTGAAGCAGGAAAAACTCGAAATCGTTTTGTCCTTAATCGGGCACGTGGGTTCGAATCCCACCATCTCCGCCAGAAGTCGCAGATTCAAACGAATCTGCGACTTTTTCTTTTGCATCAAGCAGAGAAAGACCGCTTTTGCCTCATCACAGTATGCTTTATACATGAACGATAAATCCATAATTATTTGGGGAGTTTGGATTCTCCCAAAAGGTTCGCAATGACCCCAGCAGACCCCTGTTTGCTTTTGTAATCGAGATGTGCGTAGATGTCAGCGGTGGTAGAAAAGGTGCTGTGCCCCAGCCATTCCTGAACCTGCTTCATAGATACGCCGTTCATCACCATCAGGCTGGCGCAGCTGTGGCGCAGATCGTGGAAACGGATGTGCTTCAGTCCGTACTTGGTCAGCAACCAGTCGAAGTGCTCCGTCACGAAGTTCGGGCGGATCAGCTTGCCTTCCTGATCGGTGCAGACGAAATCCAGATACTCAGTGCTGTAGCTCTTCTTGAACAGCTTGCGGTAAAGCTGCTGCTTTTCCTTCTGCTTCAGAAGTTCTTCTTCCACAGCCGGGATCAGCGGCAGGGTACGGCAGCTGGTCTTGTTCTTCATCACATCGCTGACCACAGGAACATACTTGCCGTTCACCAACTGTTCCGTCACCTTGTGATTGATGGTGATGGACTTGCGCTCAAAGTCGATAGACGACCACTTCAACCCCAGTACCTCGCTGCGGCGCAGACCGTAGTAGGCTGTAATGAGGATGCACAGGTGCAGGGGGTCATCCTGCGATACTTCCAGCAGCTGCTGGACTTCATCCTTGGAGTAGAAGTTGGGACGGAAGCTGTTCTTCTTCGGGCGGTCAACTTTCAGCATCGGGTTGGTTTCCAGATAGTCCTTGCGGACGGCATCCTTGAACGCTTTACCGAAGATGGCGTGGTAGTGAATGACCGTGTTAGTGGTGTAGCCCTCCAGCAAGATCTTCTCCTGAAACTCATCCAGCACCTGCGGCGTGACCTCGCACAGCTTTAAGCCCAGCGGCTCAAAATACTGCGTGATACGACCGGCGATCATCCGATTGTAGCTGATAAAGGTTGCAGGCTGGATGGATGCCTTGTGAACTTGCACCCACTCGTTGAGATAATCCAGAAACAGCATCTCCGATTTGCTGACGGGTTGGAGGGGTTGCGGCAGAGGCTTGGTGGTTTTAGCATCTACTTTTTCGTAGGCTCCGCCCCGCCCTGTGGGCAGTTCCCCGGTCTCATCATAGCGGAGCAATACTTCCCGGAGCATGGATTCTGCCTTGCGCTTGTTGCCCCGGACGGTCAGACCTGTGGAAATCCACTTGATCTTCCGCTTGCCGTTGGCATCATAAAGATTGATCACGAAATAGAAACGTCCATTTTTCTCTTGGACAGACCCTGTAGTTTTCATCATAAATCTCCTTTGGGTCAACAGGCGTGCTGTCCGTTGCTGCACCCACAGCATACCACATCCAGCGGCGGATTTCCAGCCGGGAAGGTGCTCTGTCCGGTGAGCAGGAACTCGATCACACTCAGCTTCGGGATACGGTAGGTGCGGCCGATTTTAAGCGCAAACAGGCGGCGGGAACGGATCAGTTCCCCGACCGTGTGGCGGTTCAGACCAAGCATCTCCGCAGCCTGCTGAAGGCTGACGGCATCGGGGTAGCCGGGAAACATCTGGGAATAGGCATTGTTAAACTTCATAGGCACTCCTTCAGCATAAGTAGTCTAAGGTCAAAAGTGTGTGCCACCTGCGGTTATATCCTTTGCAGCAAAGCGGCGGTCAGGCGGCAATGTAAAGAGAGCTGATAGTAGTTTCAACTCTCGCATCGCAGATAGACTTGCAGCCCATCTGCGTCAATATGATATAGGTCTCCCATATTCGCCCTCGGCACCCTAGGAGTGGGGAATCGTCCGGCAGCGGATTCACACCGCACCATTGGCATTTCAGCCACCCCGTCTTCGTTATGACCGGGCTGCGAGTTACAGAAGTACCTTTTGTGAAGTACCGGACGATTGAACTATTCTGTTTTCAAAGAACAGAGTTTTATAGAAAATCTTCGAAATTTAAGGCTTCCGAAAAATTGTCCCTCTAATTGGTAGGCATCGAGAAAGGCCAAAAAGTAACCCGAAAAAGAAATTTGTTAAAAAGTTCTTGGAAAATATAGCCGAAGTAGCTTCTTGGTTAAAATAACGTCGGTCCATGGGGCGACCGATGGAGGGTGGAATTTTGCAATAATGGCAGTGCCTGAAGTTGAAGGTGGTCTTGAAAAAAGATGCCTCTATATACGAGCCCTTGAAATAGGTCGTTCCATAGCATCCAAGACGATTCTGTAACCGAATTGTAATAGGCAGACAAAAGTGAACTCCTAAAAGAAGCCTTCATAATGTCAAAAAGTGTGTCACCTGCGGATAGGTGGCAATGTAAAGAGAACTGGCAGCAATTCCAGCTCTCGCATCGCAGATAGGGTTACAATCCCGTCTGCGCCAATATGATATGGGTCTCCCATATTCGCCCTCGGCACCCTAGGAG